>Ga0310786_10000601_pt1 | contig 58217 bp, 51 predicted proteins | sample AusTroGonzalo_MG_FD_203881 | JGI IMG/M metagenome (GOLD analysis project Ga0310786, IMG submission 203881) | Bovine rumen microbial communities from tropical cattle in Woodstock, Queensland, Australia - Gonzalo_03 (v2) (version 2) | ecosystem: Host-associated > Mammals > Digestive system >...
CCAAAACGAAGACGCAGATTGTCAAGACCTTGACTATTGGACATGTCATTTTGTTCATAATATTCAATATAAAAAAAATAACTGGATCCTTCGCGCTAACGCGCTCTGGATGACGACAATGAGCACTCATTTCTTCGCGTTGCTCAGGGTGACGGAGACGCGGGTTCAGGATGACGAAGAAAAAGGAGATGCCGCAAATGCGGCATAATTATTGAAAAAAACAAGTATTATTTAAAACAAATTTACATCTCGATGAGAATGCCGGCTTGCAAGTACCAATAGCCTTCGCCGGAGTGATTCAAGAACTGATAGCCCGTAGAAATGATAATGGACGAGTTGTCGCCGTTCTTGATGTCGAGCCCGCCACCTGCGCGCCAGAACATCTGATTGTCCTTGCCAAACAGGTAACCAAAATCGCCCGTGGCAATCGGCAAAATCGTTCGCCCAATCGGGAGGCGAACCCAAAGACTTCCGGACAACGGCATAAGACCGACGTTGTCGAGTTCCTGATAGCCAATGCCAACACCTGCAAAAACCATTTGGTCAATCGGATACCACAAGTGACCATAAAAGCTCATGTTAAAGTCACGCATGCGACTCACGCGATTGCAAAAACCGCCTTGAGCATCTAAAGTCAGAGCATTCGCCGGAAGAGCAACGAACGCTAACGCGAGAAAAACTGCGGACAATAACTTTTTCAACTTCATAATCTTCAATATATAAATTCTATTCAAAAATAGAGATTCCCGTCTCTCTCGTCTTTCGTCTGTAGCCCGAAGGGCGTTCTTTCGTCTAAAACTACTCGTCGCTGCGCTCTTCGCGTTTCCAGCCACCGCCGCGCTCGCGCGTAAATGCGAGGAAAAATCCCTTGAGCATGGCGAGGTTCATGAGCAAGAAGTAATAGGCGCTCGGCAAAATTTTGGTCACCGCCACAAGTAACGCAAGCGTCATGCAGCCAAACGAAATCTGATAGAACAAGCCCTTCGTCAAAAGCAAGGCGTTTGCGATATACAAAAGAATAATGATATGCGGCGAGAACCAGCGCACAATCTTGTGCGAGAAGAACAAGTATGCAAGCAACGGGCGGAACGGATTCAAAAGCGGCAAATAAGAGAGCAAGTAGTTGAAGTTAGCGCGACCAATGCGAACCTTGCGTCTGTATTCACCGCTCGATTCCTTAGAAGTCTGTTCCGTACCAATGGCGCTTGCGACAAACGTACAATAGAATCCTTTCTGCAAAATCTTCGTTGTCACAAAGAAGTCGTCCATGACGCTCTTTTTAATCGGAAGTTCCGTATAAAGTTCCTTGCGAATGGCATAAAGCGCACCGTTACCGCCAATCAAGCGATCCAGCACACCTTCGAACTTCTTGATTTCACTTTCCAAATCCCAGTAAGAGCTTTCGCCTTTGCCGAGCATGCTTCCGCTCTTGTCCGAAAGAATCAAGTGACCGCAAGCGCAACCGATTTTTTTATCCTTGAACGGATCCACCAACTTACGCACAACATTCGGAAAGAACATCGTATTGGCATCGCAAAACAACAAAATATCGTTCTTTGCAATTTTCTGCAGACGGTTCAACATTGCAGCCTTGCCCGCATTTTTCGGAGCCTTCACCAAGGTAATTCCCTGCTCCGCATAACGCGCTACAATTTCAGCAGTCTTATCCGCAGAACCGTCATCGCCAATCAAAACCTCAAGTTTTTCCTTGGGGTAGTCAATTTCAAGAATATTGTGAATTTTTCGTTCAATCACCGCTTCTTCGTTATAAGCAGAAATCAAAATCGATACCGTTGGAAGTTCGGCGCTTTCATCCATCGGTTTCTTTTTGCGCTTAAAGATTTCGCTCACAAACGGGAGCGTCATAGGGAACAGCAAATAGCAATGAACAATCAGGAACAATAAAATCCAAAAGGCAATTTGCGCATAAAAGAGAACGTTTTCACTCATTTAGAAATCCACTCCTTCTCTTTGTCAAGAATCTGTAAAAGCAAATATTTCATTTCTTCAGCAGTAAAGGAATCTTTAACCGTCATGATTGAAAGCCCTTTCGGGGCAATCAACACAAAAGCCGGGAGTACATCCAATTTCCACACGTCAAAATAGCAGCGCTGTACAGTCTTACGCTTGCCATCGCAAACAATCGTGTCCTGCGAATCGACATTGACTTTCGCAGAAACAAGCCGCGTATTCAAAATCGACGCTACAGTCGGATCTGAAAACGTATTCGCATCCATAATCCGGCAGGGAATACACCAGTCTGCATAAAGGTCCACAAAAATAAGTTTATTAGAATCCTTACCCTTTTTCAAAGCCTCGGTATAGTCCATCCAGCGAACAAGTTTAGGCTTTTCCGGAGGAGCCGCAAAAACAGACTGCGCAAAGCTCAGTACCAAAACAATCCACAGACACACTCTCATCACTTTTTCCCCTTCTTTTGAACCGGGATGACTTTTGGAATTCCAAGCAAAGAATCTATTCTCTCAGAGACAGCCGTCTGGAACGGAATCCAGAGTTTTTCGTCATCGAGAACTTTGTCGGCAGCCATGAGAAATTCTTCGCGAGAGTAATTGTACTTTTTCAGGATATCTCGACGGACAAGACGACCCGTCGGAGAATCTCCCCCGAAAAGTTGTTCAGCGGCACGCATTTCTACAAACGCAGACACAAAGCGTTCATCGGCTTTCGGTGATGAATCCGAACAAGCACAAAGAGCCATAATGGCTACGCCGAAAAACGCGAAACGCCTCAAAAAATTACTCCTTGTTTTCCAAAGCATTTTCAAAAAGGCCGTCAACGTAATCGCGCTTGTTGAATTCCACAAGCTGATCGATGCGCTCTCCCATGCCAACCCAGCGTATAGGAATCTGGAGCGAACTTGCAATCGAAAGCACAGAGCCACCACGGGCGGTTCCATCAAGCTTTGTCACCACAAGTCCTGTCAACGGGAAACTTTGGTTGAAAATCTTTGTCTGGTTAATTGTATTCTGTCCAGTGTTGCCATCAATCACGAGCCACATGTCGTGCGGCATTTCCGGGCTCACCTTCTTGATGACGCGAACAATCTTCTTGAGTTCTTCCATCAAGTAATCTTTATTGTGGAGGCGCCCAGCCGTATCAATCAATACGACATCGCAACCGCGCGCGACAGCCGCATTGCAGGCATCAAACGCCACAGCCGCCGGATCAGAACCTTCCTGATGCTTGACAAATTCAGCACCGGAGCGTTCGGCCCAAGTTTCAAGCTGGTCAATGGCTGCCGCACGGAACGTATCGCAAGCGGCAATCATGACCTTCTTGCCTTCACCCTTCAAGCGGGCAGCAAGCTTTCCGATGGTCGTTGTCTTGCCGGCTCCGTTCACGCCAATCACGAGCACCACATGCGGCTTGCCCTTGACTTCAAACGGAGGCGGGTCCTTGAGCAAACGTTCCGCTTCGTTACGCATGATGTCGAGCACTTGCTCCGTCGTAAGCGACTTGCCGAGCGCATTTTCGCGCAGTGCATCCGTCAAGAGGAACGCCGCCTCGACGCCAACATCAGCCTTGATGAGATGCTCTTCAAGTTCTTCGAGCGTCTCGTCCGTAATTTTACCGGCACCGACAATACCCTTCAACTCGCCAAGCAAGGCGTCGCGGGTCTTTGCAAGGCCGCTCTTAATTGCAGAAAATAAACCCATTAGGGAACCTCTAAAGGAGCATTAGATGATGCTTTCGACTTTATCCACGAGACCGTAAGACTTAGCCTCTTCGGCAGACATAAAGTTGTCGCGTTCCGTATCGCGGTCAATTTCCTCGATGGTATGGCCAGAAGTTTCGGCAAGAATCTTGCCCGTGATGCCACGGATGCGAAGCATTTCTTCGGCCTGGATCTGGATATCGCTTGCAGGGGCAACAATTTCACCGTGAATGAGCGGCTGATGAATCATGATACGAGCATTCGGCCATGCGCAGCGCTTGCCCTTTGCACCGGCAGTGAGGAGCACGGCACCCATCGAAGCTGCCTGTCCGCAGCAAACTGTGACGACATCGCTCTGGATGGCGTTCATGCAGTCGTAAATAGCAAGGCCACTCGAAATCACGCCACCTGGGCTGTTGATGAAGAAAACAATGTCATCGTGATTCAAGGAATCTAAATACAAAAGTTGTTTGACAATGCGTTCGGCACTTTCATCATCGACACCACCCCACAAGAAAATTCTGCGCTTGGAGGCAAGATATTCTTCAGCCTTCTTGAGCATGTCCGGGGTCTGTTTTTCTTTATTTTCGTTACAATCAGCCATAAATAATCCTTTTGTTCCGCTATAATTTAGAAAATAGTTACTAGTTACTAGTCCATAGTTAGAAGAAATAGACGCAATTGGTTGTGTTTAGTTGGTAGAACTTAGTTGGTAGAACTTAGTATTCTTAAAGGTAAGAGAGAATGTTCTAAGTTCTAAGTTCTAAGTTCTAAGTTCTAAGTTCTAAGTTCTAAGTTCTAAGTTCTAAGCTCTATATATCAAATCTCACTCAAAAAAATGTATCTTTGGCGCATGCCTATCGATTCTCCCAAATACCTTGTCGGGCTTGTTGATCCCGAAACGCTCGCTGCCGCCGAAAGTGAAGAACTCCATCCGGCACGTATCGACTACGAAAGCTGCGACATTCTTGAAATCCGTTACGATTTTTTTGAAGAATCCGACTGGCAAACGCTTGCATCTCGTGTCCGTCAAATCGCCCCGAATGCGATACAATTGGGCACTATCAGACTCAAGCGTGACGGCGGCGCATTCCCCGACGCGCGCGCCATTGAACGCACAGCTCTATGGAGTAAAATCCTTGACGCCACGGACGTTCCTGAATGGCTCGATCTTGAACGAGACTACCTGCACGACTACGACAAGCTCCGTGAAATTGCGGCTCCGAAAGACGTGAAAATTCTCATTTCCGAACACAATTTTTCACGCATCCCCAACGACCTCGAACTCAAGAACTATCTTACCGACGTCAAACGCGTGAAAGCAGACGGCATCAAAATTGCCGCCATGAGCAACTCCATCGACGATTGCACACGACTCTACAAATTCGCTAAAAAGGCCAAAGGATTCAAGTTCATCGCCGCATTCGGAATGGGAGAAACCGGAAAAATCAGCCGAATTTGGTCATTGAAAGAGGGTGCAAACCTCACTTACGGATCAATCGGAAAAGCGGCCGCCCCCGGCCAAATCGATGTCGCACTCATGAGAAAAGCCATCGACAGGCTCGAAACTACTACTTCACAGATAGAATTATCTTCTTTTTTAAACATATTTTAGATATAAATCTTACCAAACATCAATAATTATTCTAAAATGTTTGTGTGAGGAAAAACACAAGAGGAATATTATAACCTATGCGACTCTCTGAAAGATTTGTTGATAATTGCATATTGATTAATTCTTCCAGCGAAACCAAGGAAGCCATTCTTAACGAATTGGTCGATACCCTTTGCAGCGCCTACAAGCTCGACCACCGCGACGAAATCTTCGAAGCCATCTGGACACGCGAACAGAGCCGTTCCACGGGTATCGGTTGCGGACTTGCCGTACCGCATGCAAAGATTGACTATGTGGATCGCATGTGCATGGTCGCAGCAACCATCGAAAAAGGCCTCGACTTCCAGTCTTTCGACGGTGAACCGGTTTACCTGCTCATCCTCATCGTGAGCCCGGGCAATACTGTCGGCCCGCACCTCAAGGCACTTTCTTCTGTGAGCCGCCTCTTGGCAGACGGCAATGTGCGCAAGGACCTTATCGCCTCCAAAACCCCGGCAGAGTTCCTCACCATCCTCCGCGCCGCCGAAGATAAGTACTTGTAGAGGATTGAGCTATGGGCTCGCACCTTCGGTGCTCTGAGGCATGAGAAAAATCACCACATACCTCAAAGCGAGTGCCAACGAGCGACCTCACAGCCCAAAGGGCGAAAGCCCGACCTAAATGCCCCTTGACAGTCGATTAGTTTTTTGCTATAATTGCTCTCACCTCGGACGGTTAGCTCAGTTGGTTTAGAGCGCTGCTTTCACACGGCAGAGGTCACTGGTTCAAATCCAGTACCGTCCATTCGAAAAGGCTTCCAGACGGAAGCCTTTTTGTGTATGTACAAATTTTCTATCTTAAAAAGCAACCAATATACGTAGCTGGGGCATCTAAAAGGTATGAATTACAAAAAAGCAATCGTTCTCGGTATTTTTGCATCAGCATCACTTGTTTTCGCTGAAGGTCCATGGACTTTAAACGCATGCCTCAAACAGGCCAAGGACAAAAGTCTCAAACTTGAATCTGCAAAGCTCCGCGAACAGAAAGCAGATGTTAGCCTCGAACAGGCTAAAGTCGGGAACTACCCCACGCTCTCGGCAAGCATCGGCAACTCCCTTTACGATTCTCCATTCAGGGATGGTCCGCAAGACCATTACCGCTTAAGTGCAGGCCTCAGCGCATCCTACACATTGTGGGATGGCGGCTCGACTCGCCTTAACATCCAAGCAAATGAACTGAATAAAGAAGCGACACGCCTTTCGACAAAAGAAACCGAACGTTCCGTGCAAGAAAGCGTCTTGAACGCCTACATGAGCTTGCTCGCCGCCATTGAAAAGTTGCATACCGCAGATGCCTCCGTCGAACTTGCCAAGGCAGAATTCGAGCACTACAACACATTGTTCGAAGCAGGCTCAATCACCAAGAAAGATTTAACGCAATCCCAGGCGAACGTCTTGCAGAAAGAAGCCGCACAACTTGCAGCGCAATTAAATGTAAGCACAGCCAAGACAACTCTCAGGCAGCTTCTCGAACTTCCAGAAAACGAAGCCTTCGAAATCTCCGCACCAGAATCCGAAATTCAGTCTCCGGATGCACTCGCAGCAATACCTTCGCTCAACGAACTTCAAGCAACGGCAACGGAAACGAATCCTGGATTAAAGTCTGACAGTCTCGCCATTCAAGTCGCCAAGAAGAATACCGAAATCGCGGGCAAGGGAAAATCTGTCAAGGTTTCGCTCGGCGCAAGCGCAAGCACTGGCCTCCAGGCTTGGGAATCCAAGAAATACGGAAGCCAAATCAAGAACGGCTACTCGCACAGCATTTCTTTGAACATCAACATCCCGATTATTGACGGTGGCGCAACTGAGAACAAAGTATTACAAGCACAGCTTAACGAGACCGAAAGCCAGGTCGCATTGAAGGAACAGGCCAAATCGCTCGAAAACAGCATTGAAAAGCTTTACTTGAACGCGCTCAGCGCCGACATGCAATGGAAAGCAGCGATTCTCCAAGTCGAAGCAGAAAACGAAGCTTTGCTGGTCGCCGAAGAACAACGTAACGTAGGCTCACTGACTTACACGGATTACCTTTCGCAGAAGAACCGTCTCGAAAGCGCACAGTCCACACTCACGAACGCCAAGTACACAAGCCTCCTAGCCCGCAATCTGCTAGATCTGTATCAAGGCAAGCTGGATTAAGCATTAGTCATTCTCCGTAGAAGAATCTATTATTTCTTGACTTTATGGATCCTCGCCTTCGCGAGGATGACGAATGCATCTCGTCATTCAGAATATCGCGAAGTTCAAAGCACCATAAGGTGCGACCTCACAACCTCAATTACACCAGCTTTTCGGCTTCGCCGTCAGCGTACTTTCCGTACAAAATCGCAACAATATCCTTCTTGGCCACTTTCTGCCCAGTCTCCTTAAGGCTCACGCGAAGGCGGTCAAGCATCGCCTTGTCAATTTCTTTCCAATACTGGTTCGTCTCCGTAACGGTCCAAAGCTTATCGTCACCGCCGCTGATGGTCACGAGCTTCGCCTTGAAGAATGTTCCCAGCGCACGGTTGATAATGCTGCTCGTTGTACCGGCAATGTTCTTGGAAACAATTTCTTGAACCAAATCCTGCTTGCACATCGGGACAAATGAAGTAATGTCGCATGCTTCTGCATAAATTTTCTTGAGCATGTTACGCGGGAACATATCCCAGCCTTTACGCTTGAGCGCCTTTGCCAAAATCATCTGCGAATCTTCTTCAACCGCAACTTTTTGTTCTGCAAGTGAAACCGTATAAGAGCCGCCACCAACATCCGTCATTTGAACAAAATCAGCGGACTTCACGAAATCCTTGAACGTCTTGAAGCCAAGTCGTTTTTCGTTAAAAGCGTTATCAATCCCAAGCATTTTCGGTTTAATCGCCGCAAGTGCAATCGGGCCATCTTCTTTTTGCAGAACGCTCCTAAGCATTTCCATGGAATCAATCTTTTCGGACACGAGCTGGTTTGCGCGTTCCTTGGCATCTGCGACTTCGTCGCCGGAATCATCATCTGCTGAGGTCGCATCGTCCGTATAAATATACCTGGAGCAAGAATTCTTGACACATTCGCTAAGCGGGGACTTGGGCCCCACGCCGATGACTTCTTTCCCCTGCTCACGCAACTTGCGGAACAACGGAGAAAAATCGGAATCGCCTGTAGCAAGCACAATCCACTGCACCTGCGAATCAAGAGCCACTTCCATCGTATCGACCGTCATCTTGATGTCCGTCGAGTTCTTGCCGCTCACCGGATGGAACGTATGCACAAGCTCAAAGCCATTTTCATTCAATGCGGACTGCAAGGGAATCAACTGCGCAGTGGACCATTTGCCATAAGCCTTCCGAACAACAATTTGCCCTAGTGGGAGCAGTTCATCCATAAGCGACTGCACACCATTATTCTTAACCCAGTTCGTCAGATTTTCCGCGTCAATAAAAATTGCAATGTGGTTCATGGGATAATATATAGAATTTAGAACTAAAGGCTTAGAACTTAGAATCCCTCCTTTTACCTTTATGAATATCCAAGTTCAACCAACAAAGCTCTACCAACTGCGGCAACGCCTCCCCAAACTTACAAATTTCTGTTTTCCACCCATAACCTTGACAAATTGTCCATAACAATATATTTACATTTGTGACAATTCTCACCATAGAGAATAAATTTGAATTGGGTTAGAGGTCCAAAGAGAAACTTTTGGATTATAAAAAGGAGTGTAGAATGAAAGCCAAACGTCTTTCGTTAGTATCTGCAGCATGTGTTGCAGCGTTATGTTCCACATCATTTGCTTATACGATTAGCGGTAAAGTTTCCGATGATCAAGGCAAAGCCATCAAGGATGTCAATGTCAGCTTGCTCAAGGAAGGCAAGACCGCAAAAACTGACGACAAGGGCGAATTCACCATCCACGAAGATGAAGAAGTAGGCATCCACCCCGCTTACAAGAATTCTGTCGGGTATGTCAATATCAACAACGGTATTCTCTCTTACTCCCAGAGCAGCACTTCTCCTGTTCAGGTGAAGATTTTCAACTCGCTGGGCAACCAAGTTTTCAAAAAGACATTGCAGGGTTCCGGCACTTACGACTTGAGCAAGGGACTCAGCGCACGCGGCACGTACTTCGCACAGGTCTCTGTCGGTAGTGCAAAGCAGACAATCAAGTTCACGACAGACGCAAGCGTCAGCAACGCCTTCGGTGCACAAAGCGCCAACGCCCTCATGAAGGACGCCCAGGCCGGTGAAGCCATCCAGTTTGTCGCAACAGACTACGACACGCTTACCATCAAGCTCGGCACGCTCGACACGACCCTCAACGTGAAGCTCACGAAAACGCTTCCTCCTGAACCGACATTCAAATTCGGCTATGCACTCGGCAATGCCCCGACCCCGAGTAAGGGCTGCGGCAAGAATTCCACTCTGCAGAAGACCAAGAGCGTCGAAAACGGCGACCGTTTCGAATTGAGAGTCGGCAGTGAAAACCGCGAATACTTCGTCACATTGCCGAAGAACTACGACAACAGCAAGCCGCACAAACTCCTCTTCGCTATGCACTGCATGGGCAGTAACGCCGAAGACTTTGTCCACCACTCTCCGGATCAGGACCATCCGTCTCCGTACTATGGCCAGCAGAAGCTCGACACCAAGGGTGAATTCATCTTCGTCGCTCCGCGTGGCGATACCGACGGCATGCCGTGGAGCGTATCTAGCGACAAGGACCACAAGTTCATTGACCAGTTGCTCACGACCCTCGAAGAAAACTACTGCATCGACACTAGCCGCGTGTTCATGACGGGCTTCAGCTTCGGCGCCATGGTCACGAACTCTATGGCTCAAGATATGCAACACCGCCTCCGCGCTGTGGCTGTCTATGCAACTGCCGACTACAACATCTACCTGCCGACAAACAAGGGCAAACCGATTGCTTGGATGGCCGTCCACGGCAAGAATGACGGTACCTGCCAATACAGCCGTGCTAGAGACAGCGCACTGAAGCGCATCCTCAAGAACAACGGTAAAGCAGATGCCAATGGCAACTTCACGGACGCTAGCGCCGAAAAGCCAAAAGAAGTTGGCGGCAGCGGACACCTCTGCTACGACTTCACGACAGTTGACGAACGCTTCCCGGTCAAGTTCTGCAGCTGGAACGGACAGCACCAGTGGACCGCTTACGACAACGGCAACTGGCAGAACACCTGGGTACCTGAAGAAGTCCACAAATTCTTCGGCCAGTTCTAATCGAGCTTCATAATCAGCTCTCTACCAAAAACGACTTCCATCCTCCGGAAGTCGTTTTTTTTAGTAAAAATATCTTTATAGACAATTAGTCAATAAGCATCACACTTGGCCACGTAACTTTGGACACATCCGAATTTAGATTAGTTTATGGTGAGGTGTGTCAACACTTAGGAGTTCGGGAAAAGGAGTAGATATGACAATTAAAGCCCCCAAATTTATCACGGCAGCAAGCCTTTTGGCCTTCTGCGGATTCGCATCAGCTTACACAATTTCAGGAACTGTTTCCGATAACGACGGTAAGGCCATCAAAGGCGCCTCGGTAAGCCTCCTCAAAGAAAACAAAACCGCGACAACTGATGACAAGGGCAAATTCACCATCCACGAAGAAGAAGTGGGCATTAAATCAGCTTTCAGGAATTCCGTCGGATACATCAGCATCAACAACGGCATTCTCTCTTATTCGCAGAGCAGCACACAACCAGTCCAAGTAAAAATCTATAACTCGATTGGCAATCAAGTTCTTTCGCAGACATTGCAGGGCGCAGGCACATATGATTTGAGCAAGGGGCTCAGTGCACGCGGCACCTATTTTGCACAGGTTTCTGTCGGCAGCGCAAAACAAAATTTCAAGTTCACAACGGACGGCAATTATAGCAGTACTTTAGGTACGCAGGCAAGCGCGAACGCACTCATGAAGGATGCGCAAGCTGGCGAAAAAATTCGCTTTGCAGCCGAAGGTTTTGACACACTTACAGTGCCGCTCGGAACGCTCGACACGACACTCGATGTAAAGCTCACCAAGAGCGAACCGACATTCAAATTCGGCTACGCCATAGGCAATAAGCCGACACCGAGTAAGGGCTGCGGCACCAATTCCACATTGAAAAAAGTCAAGAGCGTTGAAAACGGCGACCAGTTCGAGATCAGGGTCGGCAACGACACGCGCAAATACTTCATCACACTGCCCAAGAACTACGACAACAAGAAACCGCACAAGGTACTCTTTGCGCTGCACTGCTATGGTAGTAACGGCGAGGACTTTGTACATCATAAAGCCGATTACGACCATCCGACTCCGTACTATGGCCAGCAAGTGCTTGACAAGAACGGTGACTACATCTTTGTTTCACTGGATGCAATCGGCGGTCTCTGGAACAAGGGCCAAGCCGACCATGACTTCTTCGCTCAAACGCTTACCGCCCTGAATGAAAACTACTGCGTCGATACCAGCCGCGTGTTCATTAACGGCTTTAGCTATGGAGCTATGTTCAGCTATTCCTTGATGCAGGACATGCAGAGCCGCGTGCGTGCCGCCGCCACCTACGCTGTGGCCGATTACAACATCTGGCTCCCTGAAGGCAACAATATGAAGAACTTGCCGATTGCCTGGATGAACGTTCATGGCGTAAATGACGGCCGTTGCGATTACAACCGCGCCAAGAATAGCGCCCTCCCGAGAATCCTGAAGCGTAACGGTAAAGCCGACGCTGACGGCAACTTCACCGACGCAAGCTCCGAAAAGCCTGAAGAAGTCAAGGGCAACACCGGTCACGTGTGCTACAACTTCAAGAACGTAGACGAACGCTTCCCGGTCAAATGGTGCAGCTGGCCCGGAGACCACCAGTGGACCGCACACGACACCGGCAACATGGGCGTGGGTTGGAACTGGGAACAGACTTGGGTCCCCGAAGAAGTCCACAAGTTCTTCGAACAGTTCTAAAATTTTCCTTTACACACTCAATACATCAAGGGTTCGCCAAATAGCGAACCCTTTTTTGCTTGAAGCCTAAATCCTATCGTCTAACGAATCCAAGATGACAAAGCAATACGTCATTCCCGCGAAAAGCGGGAATCTATCATATCTTGTACAGCCTCGATCAAGTCGAGAGGCAATCTCGCTTTAAATCAGCTTTTCGACTTTGGAGCAGAGCAGCTCAGCCTCTTCAGCCGTCGGCGCTTCTGCAATCACGCGGATAACCGGTTCCGTATTGCTGGCGCGCACATGCACCCAGGACTTTTCAGAACCGAGCCAAAGGCCGTCGCGTTCATCCATCTTCCAGCCGGCAAATTCAGCCTTGACCTTCGGGAGAATGTCAGCCACCTTCTTGTCGCCGAGTTCGAACTTCTTTTTCGGCATAACGTAAGCCGGATTTTCTGCAACGAACTTTTCCGGACCGCCATTGTGATGTGCCATCCAAGAAAGCACGAGTGCAGCAGCCACGAGGCTATCGCGACCGTAGTGGAGGGCCGGGAGAATCACGCCGCCGTTACCTTCACCGCCGATAACGCAACCGTTCTCGATCATCTGCAAACTCACGTTGATTTCGCCGACCTTGGCGCGGCTAAAATCGCAGCCATACTTGGCGGCAACATCTTCGTTCATGCGGCTCGTCGAAAGGTTCACGCAAACGCTACCCTTCTTTTGAGCAAGAACTTCATCCGTTGCAATGGCAAGCGTATATTCTTCACCGATACTTTGTCCAAGACCATCTACGAGAGCGCAACGGTCTGCATCCGGATCCACAGCAAAGCCGACAGCGCAGCCGTTATCCTTGACTGCCTTGCGCAAGTCGCCGAGGTTTTCCGGAATCGGTTCTGCACCGCGCGGGAACGTACCATCCGGGCTGCAATGAACACGGACAACTTCGCAACCGAGCTGTTCCAAAAGGCGCGGCACGATAAAGCTACCGGCACCGTTCACGGCATCGACTGCAACCTTGAAATGCTTGGCCTTGATAGCTTCGACATCTACGAACGGAATCTTGAGCGTACCGTCAATATGAATGCCATCGGCATCCGGGGCAACTTCATACTTGCCCATCGTACGATAATCCGGATAAGCAAACTGGTTTGCGTCAGCAAGAGCAAAGAGTTGCTTCACGTCATCCGGACCGAGGAAAAGCCCCTTGTTGTTGAGGAACTTAAGAGCGTTCCATTCGAGCGGGTTATGGCTTGCCGTAATGATAATGCCAGCATCAGCCTTGAAGTGAGTCGTCAAGAGTTCTACAGACGGAGTTGTCGAAAGACCAACATCCACGACATCTACACCAGAAAGGCGGCAAATGCCAGCAACAAACTGCACAATGGCATCACCCGTCGGGCGACTATCGCGACCAATCACCACACGCTTTGCCTTCGTGATTTCAAGGAACGCACGCACATGGCTCTGCAACACCTGTGGAGTAAGGGTATCACCAACGATACCGCGAATACCAGAAATAGAACGCATTAATTTGGACATATTTACCCCTTCAATTAAATTCTATCCGAGTTCCGGAACAGTTGCGTAAAAGACTAAATCTTCTGGACCTTCGTTAATCAAACTGTGAGAATGGCCCTTCGGGCAAAAATGGCATTGGCCCGCTTCTACATATTCAACACCATCATCAAAAAGCACCTTGCCCTTGCCAGACACAAAGAACATAATTTCGCTATTGGTTTCGTGCTTATGGTAACCAATCGACGCCCCCTGTTCCAGGGTCCCATGCATAATGCGCGTCGTACCATCAAAATACATCTTGGCTTTATATTCTTTTTCGCCACCCTTAAAGTTGGGGAGCACGGTCGTTTCCATACCTTTCAAATCAATAATCATTTTCTTTCGTCCTGAACAGATTTAACGAAATTGCCCTGGCAAAACCAGCGAACACAAATATACTCATTTTCTTTCAAGCATTGTATAATCGGATTTTGCGGTCCAACAAAAAAGGCCTCCGAGCGGAGACCTCTTTTATGACATCAAGACAAGAACTAATGGCAGCAACCGCATGTATTCAAGACATCGCACAATTTGCATATCGCCAATGTCACCAGCATGGCCAACAGAATAACACTAGAGGAAAAAATATACATTCGCGTGCATTTACCTAATTCAAACTTTTTTTTGTTAGCTTCATAATTCTTCGCCGTCTTACTCCCATTCAAGGTAATCAAATAATTTTGTATTTCACGAATGTCTTCGTTTCCATTTTTAACATCTACCATTATTTTCCTTATACGCTTATCCTTTGGCTCAGGATCTAAATAATCCAACGAAAAGGATTGCAACAACAAAAATACTGATATAGAAATACAAATAAAAATCATCACAATTAAACATCCATAAAAAAATTGAACTATTCCATTTTCAATTTCAAACAAATACTTGCCCAAATAAACAGCGCCTGTCACCAAGCCAATAATTATTGCTGTCATGGACAAATTCGAATTATTCAAATGATTGCGTTGACTCAGAGAATAATCAAGATTATCACGAGATTCCTTGAGCATCATCTCACCAAATTTTGGATCTTTATCCGAAATAGCTCCCAAGAGTTTTTGGAAACTTTCATCTTCATTATTCAAAACAACTCCATCTTCTTTATCTAAAGATGACGCATTAAACTTTCTTATAATAATAGAAAGAATCAATACGAAAACACCCCCAAAGATAATAGTCAACACAGAAAAGACCATATTACCATTCCCCTTTCATTTGCAATTGATATCTTATTTCAATATACATCAAGGTACATCTAGAGTCAACACAAAGACTCTAGATTATTCAGTAAAAATAAAGTAACACTTAAGAAATCATTCAAAAGCTAAACGCTGCGACGATATCCGCTCAAAGCGAGTATCACAATGGCCGGGACATAAAACAGCCAAATAAAGTTATTCGAGACCACAGCCAAAATTTCGCGCAACGAATGGTCTACCCCCGTAAGCAAGGATAGCCCTGTAAGTATATCACAACACGTAAAGCAAATCATCCCGAGCATAATCATGGACGCGTTTTTCTCCGGGAATAAGCCTTGTTTCGGAACCTTGCACGCCACAAAAAGGGAGCAGAAAAGCGTTGGAGCATAGGCTATAATCGCCATGAGCATAAACGACTCGAGCACTTTGAAATACGCAAGGAAAGCCATCGCGAGAACAGCTGCCAACGGGACACAATAAATCCACGGGAACGACCAATCCACATTACTCGTACGCGTGTGACGATAAATAAAAATCATCTGTGCTACGAAAAAAAATCCAATCCCTATCGTGATGAAATTTTCCCGAGTCTCCGCCGTACCAAAATAATTGTACAGAATTTTAAAACAGAAATCGGCACACAAAATCATTGCAAAAGCAGACTGCAAAAAGAAGCGGTCACGACGAGTCACCTTGCGGTGGCCAATCAGCATCGCAAGCAAAGTCGCAATCGATGTCACTGTAAACTTCGAAATATTCTGGTAATCACTTGCAGAATCCAAACACGACTGCACCGCTCCACATTGATGGAGCACAAACCAGTCGCGTACAAAGAACGAGACAAAAAGTATTGCCGCAAAAGCTACTAAGGCCGATACTAATTTTGAATACACCATAATATAAATATAAGGTACTCTCTAGCAAAAAAGTCATGAAAAAAACTTTTTTCAGTTTCCCTCCACAAACGGAATTTTTATTTCAGCAATCGTGCTCCGAGGCCTTGAACTTCGAGTTCGTTCTCAATCACTCATCGGATTTCTTGGGCTTGATTTTTGCAGTCATATAACTGAGTACGAGATTCTGCCAAACAACATAACACGTAGGCGCTAGCGCAACAACCGGCCCTGCATAAAGACTCGAAACCCAAATGACAAGCGTCGTATTCTTTTGCCCCATGCTCTGCGAACCTTCAATCGGACGGCGGCCGCGTTCGCAAATCCAGCCAAGCCAGAACTGCACAATGCAAAGCACGAGCGAAACCGCAGCCATCAACGGGAGCTTTCCGCTGTTCCACAAATCAACAAAGCCCATTTCGCGGATATCAAAACTCGCCTTTGACAAAATAATGAACACCGAGAACGTCCAAACAAACATCGTGTATTTTTGATATTTCGCGGCACGGTCAGCAAGTTCTGGATAAAAGTTGCGCAGTCCAAAAGCAAATGCCAGCGGGATACTGATAATCGGCTGGATCGTATTGAAAATTTTCATCGCGATATCGGAGAGGTTCGCATCGGTCCCAGTCAAATAGCCAAAGACAATCGGGATGCTAAAGCAGGCAATCAAGTTTCCACTGAGGAAAATCTTGAGTGCTAGGGAAGCACTGCCACCGAGCATTTTCGCCATCGCAGGAGCAGCGTTCGCCGGCGGGCAAAGCGCGATAATCGCACCACCGAGCAGCACTTCGCGCGGCAAATGGAACAGTTCGACAACGCCCCAGAGAATTGCAATCATGATAAGACTAACGATAAAAGCACGAGCCTCGATCTTGAACGTGTAACCATGCGTCTGCGGCGGAATCTTCGTCACGAACGTAAGGAACATCATGATGCCAATCGTAAACGGCAAAAGCGGCGCCAAGAAATGCGCCTGAGGAATTAAAATGCCCGCAAGAATTGCAATGGGCATGAGAATCGCGCGTAAATTACCCATAGTTTTTACCGCGGGCAAAGATAGAAATTTGAGTATCGCCTTGGCTAGGAAAAAAGAGACCCCCGCTCGTCCCCGTCAAGCGAGGACAGGTAGGCGGGGATGACAATCGAAAAAAAATTTTTTTTATTGAATTAGAAACGAGCAGAGCAAGGCGCGAACCTCCGTAGCGTACTAAAGCGTACGTGAGGAGGCGAGCAACGCAGCTATGCGAAGTTTATAATTCAATAATTCTGTCGTTCTGGAGGAGCTGTTCGAACGTTTGGCGTTCACGGATGAGTTTGATTTCGCCATTCGTGTACATCGTTTCGGCAGCGTAGCGACGGCTATTGTAGTTGCTGCTCATAGCAGCGCCGTATGCACCTGCATCGTGGAGAATCAGGAGGTCGCCCACCTGAGCCTTCGGGAGCTTGCGCGTCACGACAAAGCCACCTTCTTCCTGCGTGAACACGTCACCGGATTCGCAAAGCGGGCCTGCGACAACAGCATCTACCGTTTCGTTGAGTTCGCGACCGTCACGGGCGACGATAGAAATGGCGTGGTAGCTACCGTAAAAGCTCGGACGAACGAGATCGGTAAAGCCAGCGTCCAAGAGGTAGAACAAGTTATCGCCCTGCTTCTTGACAGCGCGGATTTCGGCAACAAGGTAGCCGCTTTCTGCAACAAGGTAACGACCCGGTTCCACTTCGAGGTGAACATCGTGACCAATGCTCTGCTGGATTTTCTTGCGAGCGTCGTCCCAAAGCTTGTAGTAAGCATTCACGTCAATGCGGTTGCCCTTTTCTTCTTCGTGATACGGAATCGGAAGACCGCCACCAGCGCTAATCGTGCGGAGGTGAGAGCCCAAGCGACGGCTAGCATCGACCATAGCATCGCAAACCTGAGCCAAGTGTTCGAAGTCCGTGCCGGAACCGATGTGCATGTGAAGACCAGTGATCCACATGCCGTTGCTCTGGGCGAGCTTGATGCAATCCTTGATCTGTTCGTGCCAAATGCCGTGCTTGCTCAAATCGCCACCGGTATTTGTCTTGCGGGAGTGACCATGACCAAAGCCCGGATTCACGCGGATCGTGAGTTCAGACTTCACACCGAAATCAGCGAGTTGCTGAATCATGTCCGGAGAACCCACGTTCACAGCGATGTCGTACTTCTTGACGAGTTCGAGAGCGTCGCGGTCGAAGATGTCAGCCGTGTAAACGATTTCGGGAACCTTGCCCTTCTGTTGTCCACCCTTGAAACCAGCCTTGAGAGCACGCACAATTTCGCCAGCAGAAACAGCGTCCACAGCGCAACCGAGCTTGCGGATAAGCGAAACCACAGAAAGGTTCGGGCATGCCTTTTGAGCAAAACGCACAGTGTCAAAAACCTGCACATCCTTTACAGCACGTTCAATCGTCGCACGGTCATAAATCCAAAGCGGAGTGCCGTATTCACTGGCCGCTTTCAAAATCACAGATTCAGGAATGGAATTTTTCATACGGCGCAAAAATAGAAAAAAAATGTGAGCAAAGCACGTGAGTCAAGCGTGCTTGAATAAAAATCAACGCCCTAAATACTTAAAGCAATTTTCGCACCAAAGGTCTTGTTGAACGGGTCGATTTCAGGCACAATCTGAAGCATCAATTCAGAAGACCTACGATACCTTTCTTTCCATGCCTTTTCGCGATACCCTTTCGCAGTTTTCTGATATTCTTCAGACTGCTGTATTTTACGATTTCCCCTTCCATTTCTGATACCATTGATAGACAACATAATCACACCAGTTCCCAAAGATCCCATTGCAAGCGCGGCCGGGAACACAATTACAGCTCCACCACCTTCTATAGTAGCATTATCAGCAAGTTTTAAAACGGCCACGAATCCAACACCCCCAAGCAACGCTAAGATTCCACCAATTTTCGCTTGTCTAGAACTGCTCTTCAACAAATATTCACCATCCTTTTTGTAACGAGCAGCCAAAGTTTCATAATGCGCAGCACTGTCTGCATACCGTGCACTATCGGAAGAGACTTTAGGGATGGAAACTTCTTGGCACAAGTCCCACTTTTGGTCTGCAGGCGAGCAAGATTCTGCAAAAGACAACGAACAAAAGACAAACAAGATTGCATACAAAAAATACTTCATATTTTTAATATAACAAAAACGCCGAACATACGCCCAGCGTTACATTTTAGGTTTTTCGTTTTGTTCAAGCCCCAAATGCTCGTCTCGGAAATGGTCCCGCAAACGGTCCCGCTTCTTTCGTCTAACTTACACGTGCTTAATCTTGTTGTCGCCGGCATCCCAGTTCTTGCCGTCACAGACAAACTTGTATTCGTAATCGCCCGGAACAAGGGAAATTTTTGCGATCCAGAAACCAGTCTTCTTGTCCTTCTTGAGCATATCGACATCGACCGCCCAATCATTGAACGTACCAGCGATAGAAACAGTCGTTGCAAGCGGACAATCTGCGATAAATTCGACAGCCACTTTTTTCGGAGCGGCAGCCTTCACAGACTTCGTAGCCTTCTTTGCAGTGGCCTTTTCAGCCTTGACTTCGGACTTCGGGGCTTCAGCGGCAGACTTTGCAGCTTTCTTTGCCGGAGCAGCCTTAGCTTCAGCCTTCTTGGCCGGGGCCTTTACAGCTTTCGTTGCCGTTTTCTTTGCAGCAGGTTTTTCAACCACAGTTTTTGAATTTTTAGACATAATAATCTCCTCTTATTCTTAGTGCTTTAAAATTTAGTAAAAAAAAATTTATTTTGCTATATTTAATACATGCTTAAACAAATCATCGCTCCTAGCGTCTTGAACGCAAACTTTCTCTCCCTCGGCGATGGTCTCAAGGCCATCGAAAACGGAGGCGCAGGCCTCGTTCACCTGGATATCATGGACGGGCACTTTGTCCCGAACATCAGCTTTGGTCCGGGAATTTCTGCCTGCGTCAAAAAAGGCAGCAAACTCCCACTCGATTGCCATTTGATGATTGAAAATCCCGAAAATTACGTGGGCGAATTTGCAAAAGCAGGCGCAAGCATCATCAGTGTGCACGCCGAAACCACAAACCACCTCGACCGTTTGCTGCACCAGATTGCAGAACTCGGAGTCAAGCCCGCCGTTGCCATCAATCCGGCAACACCGCTCGAAAGCATCAAGTACGTGCTCGACATCGTTGACATGGTGCTCATCATGTCCGTGAACCCGGGATTCGGCGGCCAGAGCCTCATTCCGTATTGCCTTGACAAGATTCGCGAACTGCGTGCGCTCAAGCCGGAACTCGATATTCAAATCGACGGCGGAGTCAAACTCGACAACATCCTCGCCTGCAAGGAAGCGGGTGCAAACGTTTTCGTCGTCGGAAGCGCTATCTTCGGCAAGCCCGATCCAGAAGCCGTTTGCCGCGAATTCGTAGAACTGGTGAAATAAGCGTTCAACAACGTTTTTAACAAATTCATTCCCGCCATAAGCGGGATTTTTTTTACAATTTCCCTATGCCGTTTTTCACCAAATACATCGCCAACGAAGAACATTATTCCGAAGTCATCTCGCGCATCACATCCGTCCGTGAGACGCTTTGGATTGGGACCGCCGACATCAAGGACGTCTATGTAAAACAAAACGGCGAATCGATCCCTTTACTCGGCCAATTGGCAGCGCTTCTCAAACGTGGTGTCGGCGTGCGACTCATACATGCCAAAGAACCCGGTCCGAACTTCCGTGAAGATTTCGATCGCTACCGCATCCTTGCGACAGACTTGGAACGAGTCATGTGCCCGCGAGTCCATTTCAAGATGATCATCTTCGATTTAGAAACTGCATACATCGGCTCTGCAAACTTGACAGGCGCGGGCATCGGAATGAAAAGTTCCCAACGCCGCAATTTCGAAGCGGGAATCCTCACCAACGACCCGCAAATCGTCGAAGCCGCCATCGAACAATTTGACACGCTCTGGATGGGGGCACACTGCCAAAAATGCGGCCGCCAGGAATTCTGCGGAGATAGGATAAAGTAATATTTCGCAGTCAATAAACTGCTGCGAACAGTTAAATTAGAATAGAATGGCAATTGTATTTACGTGTATTTTTGCACAAGCTGTTTTGCAGTGTCAAGAATCATCGTCCGCAAATGCTGCGGCTTTTCCACCGTCGCGATATTCCCAAAGAACATCACCCATTGCTTAAGCATGTCGTTTACCTCGACCTTCATCGTCACACGCAAATCATTTTTACGTTCTTCAATACGCATGGATGGGTGATAAGGACGTTCCTTGAGCGTATTCCAAATCTGCTTTTGGAACTTGATGACAACTTCTTCGGATTTCGGAGATTGCTCCCCGAGCAAAAGCGCGCCCGAACGGATTCTCGCCCGCAACGATTCAACATCCTTTGGATTTTCGACAAATTGCTCACGCGTAAGTTTTGCAGATTTAATACGGCAAAGCTTTAAAGCATAAGTCGATCCCGGATGGCTCTGCGAAACACATCCAATGTAGATGTCCCCCTGATGCACAACGACCATCAACGGCACGCGGGGTTTGTCCGTTACGTTTCCCCAATTGTCCGTGTATTGCACTTGAACTTTGCGATGTTCGCGAATAGCCCGCAAAATTGTGTACAAGTTTTTTGTCGAATTATCATCAACTCCAGGAGTCGAACCCATAAAAAGAATGCGGTTGTTCAGTGCCGACGAAAGCTGCGAAAGCGTGTCCTGCGATTTCTTCGGGAGATTCCCGCTAATCTGTGCCGTCAAATCAGTAACAAGCGAAGCCGAGGCCGGATAAATATTTGCAATACGCTTCAAGAAAACCAAGTGCAACAACGTATCGCTAAATTCCGGGAAAACAAGTTTGTCCGCTTTTGGAACATTTGCCTGATAATAAATCTTGCCGTATTCCGTATGACGTTCGATATATCCGCCGGGAATATCGATAAGCGCCAACATGTCTCGCTGCACGTTCCGTAATTCCCCTTCGGGAATATCCATGTTATGCATAATTTCTGTTACGGAATAACGGTTGTTATAGTGCGCCAACAGGAACACAAAAATACGCACCATGCGCTCGCCACGAGTCAAATCCGCCATAAAACCTCCTGGAATCGCTTTATAATATATAAAAAGCAGACGACAATAAATGTCGTCTGCATTTCAAATTTCGCCATTTGTATTATTGGTTAGAGTTTGCGTTCCGCTTCTGTGGCGAGTTCAGCCTTTAGCTGGAGAACTTCATCCTCGGTGTAGTTAAATTGACGCATAACAATTTTGTCATCTACATTTTCTCGCAAGAATCCTTTAGCAATTTCTTTAAATTTATCGGCAAGCTCTTCTTCTTCCACTTCGGCAATGGACTTGTAGCCGTATACTTCGCTGCATTTCTTGAAATCCATCTTGAATTGCTCCTTGGCTTCGCCATTGAACCACTTCACGATAACGTTAAACCTTTACTAAAAATATCTTTTAGCAAAGCGGCTGCCAATAGCTTGAACTGCTATGAATTGAGAGCTGTTTTATGAAAAAAAAGAAGCCCCTGAATTATACTCAGGGGAAAGTTTCGCTGAAAAATTATGCTTTTTTCTTCCAGGAACGGATATCTTCTTCTGGAACGCCTGTTATAATGGAAATTTTTTCAACAGGATCTCCATAATCAAGCATCTTACGGGCTAATTCTCGATTGCGTTCAGCAAGCTTGACTTCAAGCTCTTCCTCTTCCACTTCAGCAATGGACTTGTAGCCATAAACTTCGCTGCATTTCTTGAAATCCATCTTGAATTGCTCCTGTGCTTCGCCTTTGAACCACTTTGCGATATCGTTAAACCATTACTAAAATATCTTTTTAGCAAAGCGACTGTCAATAGCTTGAATTGCTATGAATTGAGAGCCGTTTTTATGAAAAAAATCCCTGAAGCAAGTTCAGGGATTATGAAGAATACTTGGTCAAATGGAAATTATGTCCTGTTTTTCCAAGAAAGAATTTCGTCTGTGGGAATACTATAGTGACGAGAAATGATTTCTGCCGGGACTCCGTCATTGAAAAGGCCCTTAGCTTTTTCACGATCTCTTTCTGCACGCTCTTCTTCTTCCACTTCGGCAATGGACTTGTAGCCGTAAACTTCGCTGCATTTCTTGAAATCCATTTTGAATTGCTCCTTGGCTTCGCCATTGAACCACTTTTTCAAATATATAAAAGTTTGAGTGAGAAAGTCTTCTGCTTCGTCTTTTGGTAGAGCCTTAAGTCCTGCGATGGCTGGCTTCAGATACTTTTTAAGTTTATCTCCAGAAAAAACGTATTTCAACGCAACTAGCGCAAGTGCGATTTTGGGCGAGATTTTAGAAATCTCATCTTCGCTAAAAATATCGCTGATATCCACAACTTCCAAAATAAACGGAAGTCCGATTCTATGATAATATTCAGGATAATTGGGGAACATGACCTGTTTTTCAATTTTCCAGGGATCCTTCCCATTGTACAGAACAAAGGCAATGGTCGGAATATTTTTCTGGTTTCTGACCATGATCTCGTACCAGTATTTTACTAGCTGGGGGATGATTGAGTAGTCGGGATAGCTCTTGTGTTCTTCAAGGATGCCGACAAGAAGTTCAGCTTGCTTGGATTCATCACATTCTACTTTTACGGTAAATGCCAAGTCCCCGTAGCCAAAGGAAATCGTGTCGCTATACGCTCCGGGAATTTCTTGCAATGTATCAAGATTCACGGTTGCAAGGAATTGTGCAAGATTAGAATTTTTGCGTGCAGCAAGCCGCAATAGTTCTGCGGTGCGAACAGGATCCTTAAGCACTGAACGAACATAAGGATCGTGAGCAAATTTATTTGCCATAATGAGTTCTCCATTTATTTTCGGAGAACCAATATACAAGCAAAATTTTTTGAAAAGTAAAACTTGTGAAATTTTGCAATCAGCCGTTGACAAAATTCTTTATTTTGCAAACGATGGTTTGCTATGAAATTTTGAGCCTTAAAAACAATGACAATAATGTACGACAGTAGTTGTCGTGTAGCGGTGCTATATTACCTCAAAAAGAGGTGTAATATGACAAATGATGAAAAAGGCGATATCAGCTTGGATATAATCTATGGATTCTCATCGGCATTGGAAACGTTAGATCGCTATGATCATCAGCAGTTGGAATTCAAGAATGGAACTCAACCTTCAGGAGAACCCATAACTTATGATGATGCTATAGAAGCGATTGCGTTCCTTAAAAAAGAATACAATGATAGCGATATTTTCGGGATGGAAAAGGATGATTCCTTTAAAAGTTCTCTTGCGCAGATTTATCAAACTTTTGACGGTAAGGAACTCTACCCGGCTTTTGAAGAAAAGTCTATTAGCGATTTTACAGCCGTTAGCCAAAAGTTACGCTATATGCCCGATAATCTCAAAACATCCGAGCTTATCGCGGAATACATGCTAGACGAAATCACAAACAAAGACGACCATTACGGCCGCCGATTAGGGTTGTAGAAATGTAGATTCCTTGATTTATCCCCTCCAAAACTCAATCAAACTACCGAGTTTTGGACATCATTTCTTTACATCGGCGTTGCTGCGGTAGAAGCAAAAAGTGCCGAAACAAAAACTATAGAAAGAACAATAATGAGATACCAATTTTGCATGTCAGTAATATATACTGAAAAACTTGCATAAGTCTCGTATTTGCAAAAAGTTACAAACTTATTACAAAGTAAGTTTTTACAAAAAAAGCCCTCCCCAAAGGAGGACTTCATTTTTTTACTATGAAGAAAACCTACTAGAATTGCGTGATGAATTCCCAGGCGGTGGGTGTTGTCCACACCTTGCCGTCGTCACTGGCGTTGTATGCGTGTTCGCCGTTGAACGTACACCACTTCACGGGGAAGCGCGGATCGACCGTCTTGTAGTCGTAGCACACATGATTGCCGGTGCCGGAGTATTCTTCGGCTTTTTCGTTCCTGGCGTCGGTGAAGTTGCCGTCTGCGTCGGGCTTTCCGTTGTTTTTCAGGATCCTGTCGCGGGCACTACGTCCGAGTTTTGGCGTGCAGAGGGGGTCATCCATGCCGACAGTCCCCATCCAGGCGATGGGAAGTCCCTTGTTCTTGGGCAAGTAAATCACCTGGTCCATCGTGGCGAATACCACCACGCCGCGCAAGCGGTCCTGGAAATCCTGTGCAAGGGAATTACTGAACATGGCGCCGAAGCTGAACCCGACGGAGAACACGCGCGATGTATCGACGCAGAGGTTCTCGTTCAGGTAGGTGAGGAATTCGTCGAAGAAGATGTGGTCCTTGTCGTCCCCGCATCGCCATGGATTTTCCTTGCCGTTCTCGTCCGTGTATCCGTGCGGAGCGACGAAGATGGTGTTCTCCTTGGCTCCTTTTTGGTTTCGGAGTCCGTAGTAGGCTTCTCTCGTTGCCACGTTCTTGGCGGAACCGCCCATGTAGTGCATGCCGAACACGAGGCGGTAGGGTTTGTTTTTGTCGTAATTCTCTGGCATGGTGAGGTAAATTTCGTGCTCGATGCCACCGCCGGTAAACTTGAAGTTGTCTTTTAGCGTGTTTTCCTTGCCGCAACCTTTACTGGGGGTTGGGGCATTGCCCATAGCGTAGCCGAAAGCATAAGTCTGTTCAACAACGACCTTATCGAGTTTCAAATTCACAGTCGTATCAAGATTCGAGAGCGGAACGAATAAAGTATCATAATCCGCTGCTACAACTCGCAAGGTATCGCCGTCATCACCTTCTTTGTACAGCGCAGGTTTTTCAACAGACCCCATTGCGCCAAAAGTTTTGCCATAGGAGCTAAAACGGACCTTCTCGTGTGCAGAACCAAGCTGGATTTCGGCAACAAAATTTCCCGATGCCCGAATCAAAGACGCAAGATCAATACTTCCGGAGCCCTGCAATGTCTTGGTGAGAACCAAGCCACCCTTCATGTCAAAAACCTTGACCTGCACAGGAGCGCTACTCCCCTGCGTAAAATTCAGAATCCCGTTCAATATACTAAAATGCCCAACCGCATTACGCGAACTCAGCAAAGCCACTTCATCATCTTCTTGAATGACAAAGGCTCCTGAGCGGTCCGTTTCGGCAGATTTTCCACGCTTTAATAACTTTACGGTCGCATGAATTGGAGACGAATCACTTTTATCCGTTACAGAGCCGCGCAATGTATAAGCGGATGCAGCCGTAAACGCCACAGACAATACAATTGGCAAAATGGGGAAAATTGCCTTCTTCATAGTACACTCCCTCTCCCATACCACCACAGATATCCTGTACCAAATATATAATATAAATTTAACATATCAAAGTATCGCAAAGTAAAGAAGTTTTTTCCTTTTCCGAAAAAATTATATTTGCGGCGTTTTTAGAGAAAGAGTAAAGCGGCCATGCAAATATACGCAGACAAATTTTTCAACAATCCCGCAGATACGGTAGAAGTTTTTGACCCAAAGGATATCAAATCAGGGTTAAACAAAATCGAAATTTTACAACGTAAAGGTCTTTACCTCGTGGGCTACATGAGATACGACCTGAATACGGCCAGCAACTTGCCCCTTGTTTATTTTGAAGCGTTCGATTCCTTTGAACCGTTCGAGCAAAAAGTTCCCGAAACTAAAATCGGCACCATCGTCAAGCCGCTTATCACAAAAGAAGAATACACCGAAAAAGTCAACTTCATCAAAGAGCAAATCAAGAACGGCATTACATACGAAGTCAATTACACATATCCGTCAACGTTAAAAACAAACGCAAGTGATTTGGATTTATATCATTATCTTTTGCAAAACCAAAAGACGCCCTACAATGCGTTTTTGCAAAACAAGTACGAAACGATTTTATCATTCTCGCCGGAACTTTTTTTCGTGAAAAAGGGCAACAAGATTTTGACCAAGCCCATGAAGGGTACTGTCAAGAGAGGCGCAACGGACGAAGAAGATGCGGCATTGAAAAACTTCTTGTTTAACGACTTGAAGAACCGCACCGAAAACATCATGATTGTCGATTTGCTGCGCAATGACCTCGGCCGGATTTCAAAACCGGGAACAGTCCGTGCCGACAAGCTTTTTGATGTGGAACAGCACAAGACTTTATTCCAAATGACTTCCGAGATTTCTTCGGAATTAAAAGATGACGTCACGCTATACGATATCATCAACGCTATTTACCCATGCGGTTCCATTACAGGCGCCCCGAAGATTTCAACCATGGAAATTATCGACGCGATGGAACACATGATGCGCGAAGTTTATTGCGGCGCAATTGGCTACATCCACGGCGATGAAATGATTTTCTCCGTGCCGATTCGAATCTTGCAGAAAAAGAATGCCCAAACGGAATACCGCTACGATGCCGGCAGCGCCATCACATGGAGCTCCACAGCCGAAGACGAATGGAACGAAACGCTCACCAAGGCAAAATTTTTGGAAACGGATTTTTCGCTTATTGAAACCGGCATAACCGATTTTGAAATGCATATCGAGAGGATGAGGGCCTCCGCAAAAGCACTCGATTTCACTTGGAACAGTGATATCGAAAAAATCAAATTCGACCCGAGCATCGTCAACAGAATCGAACTGTTCAAAGACGGGCATTTCGAAGTCACGACAAGAGCAATCCCAGCACCAAAAGTAAATCCGAAAGTCAAGATTGCACACAAAGTCAATTCTTCAAATCCGTTCCTGTACCACAAAACAAGCATTCGTCTCCCGTTCCCGAAAGACGTCTTCGACGAAATCTGCGTGAACGAAAAAGGCGAACTGACCGAAGGAACATTCACAAACATCGGCGTCCAACTGAACGGAACCATTTACACGCCGCCTGTTGAGTGCGGGCTGTTAAACGGCGTGACTCGCCAAAAGCTCATCCACGATGGGAAAATCAAGGAAAAGATTCTGTACCCAAGCGAACTGCAAAACGCAGAGAAAATTTATTGTTTCAATTCCGTGCGCGGCATGATTGAAGTGAAATTGTGCGAATAAAGGAGATGCCCGGTCCAGGCCGGGCATGACAATGCAAATCGCGCGCATTCCCAAAACGGGAATTATATTGCTAAACAGGATTCGCGCGTTTTTAAAGGTGATCCCGCAACAAGTGCGGGATGACAATGCAAATCGCGAGCATTTCCAAAGCGGGAATGATTTTGCTAAATCAGGATTCGCGCGTTTTTTAAAGGAGATCCCGCAACAAGTGCGGGATGACAACGCAAATCGCGCGCATTCCCAAAGCGGGAATTATATTGCTAAACAGGATTCGCGCGTTTTCATGGGCGGAAGCCCCGGAATAAATCCGGGATGACAATGTGAAAAATTACTTCACAACGGCGTTGGCGTGGCCGCTATAGATGGCCTGCAAGGCGCCAGCGAGGTATGCAAGCGGAGCGTTCCAGTTGATAGCCACTTCGTTAGTCGCATAGCTGCAACGGTTATCAATGTAAGCCAGTGCAGGCTTGTCGGCAGTTGCATAGTTCGGGCACTTCCAAAGTTCCGTTCCATCCAAATTAATATCTTGCTTGCCCAAGTGCGGCCCACCCACAAGCATGCCCGGCACCGGATCATCAACGAAATCCGATTCGCTCACGCGGTGGTGCGGGAAACGCGGGCTTCTAAAGCCAAAGCCCGTCACGTAAGAAATTTCCATCGGATTCTTGCCCAAGAGATAGTCCAAGCACTGCTGCGCGCCATCCAAGAAACTCTTGTCGCCAGTGACATAGTATGCATGGAGCAACACAATTCCGTTATTTGCCATAGCGCTATTACTGCCCCAGTTCCAGCTCGACGGGAATGCCGGGAGCCTATAGGCACTCGTATCGCCCACATTGCGAAGTTCCTTAGCCACATGGAGCAAAGTCTTACGCGCTTCACCGCCGATTTTTGCGCCAAAGTCTGCGGAATCGAGTGCCGCATGGTAAATAGCGAGCATGTTCACATCGCCCCACCACGGGCCATCGGGCCTGAACTTATACTGCTTCAAATCCTTGAGATAATCGGCCTTCTTTGTCGCGCGGTAAAGTTCCGTTGCAGCAAATGCAAATTCGTCCTTGCCATTTTCTTCACCGTACGTGTAATCGCCCGTTTGCACATCGGACGGTTGCTTGTACAAAGCCTTCGGATGGCGTTTTGCCCAATAGTAAGCCACTTCAGAAGCCTTGAGCATGCGCTTTGAAAATTCAGCATCGTACTTTGCATACACGCGAGAGGCCTGCGCCATCACCGCCGCAAAATCAAGCGTTGCCGTCAAGCTCTTTTCAATCGCATAACGCAAGGCGCCATCAAGCTCCGGCATGGTGCTAGAACCGAACTTGAGCGACGTGAGTTTGTGATAAACGGCGCCATCCTTGTCCTGCATCGAAAGCATCCAATCGAGGTTCCAGCGGATTTCTTCAAGCAATTCGGGCATCTTCGGGAATTCACGCGGGATGTTCCAATGGAGTGTATCCACAAACGCCGGGAAATGTTCGTACAGTTCCAAAAGCGTAAACACGGTAATGCCGGAATTCACGATGTACTTGCCATAGTCACCGGCATCGTACCAACCGCGCTGCGACTTGATGATTTTTGCATCAGCCTTCTTGGGTTCGGGTTTGCCATTTGCTTTTGCAACCGTCTTTGCCGTCGGCAAATCCGTACCATAAACAATCACGCTGTCATCTGCATGGCCCATGGCGCGAGCCCACTTGCCCGCATAACGCGTTTCGAGCGCCATGCCCGCGCGCTGGTAATAGAACCACTTGAGCGCAGCCTTGGTCACGTCAACATAAACATTCTCACCCACCACGACCGGGTTACCGATATAGCCGTCCCTGAACAAGCGATACGTGCCCGGTTTCTTGATGGCAGAAATATCGTACGTCTGGACTTCTTCGCCGCTGTATTCCCAATCGTAAACCATCGGGGCTTCGAGCGTGAGCACCACCTTCCCGGCCATGTCGCGGACTTCAAGCGGGTTGGCATCGTTACCAGGGATAACCACAGTCTTTTCGGACTCAGGAGTAAAACCCAGCTGATTCACCAAGGGAATTGCAAAAGATGGCACCGCAACCGCTAACGCAGCGAGCAAATGTTTACGCATAGAAGACCTCATTTTTTTAGGGAGACACCCGCCTCGACAGGCATGACATCGTAATATATAAACCCTAATTACAGTATAAAGATACCTTTAATTTAAAGAAAACGCACCCTAAGGGGGCACTTTAATGTTTACATGGGTAACAGCAAGTGTATTAAGTGTGCGGAGGACTGCGAGGGGAAATGTAACTGGATCCTTCACTGCGTTCAGGATGACGATGTGAGGCTGTAGTAGTTAGAGCTTAGTAGGAAGTAGACAGTAGGAAGTCAAACCTTTATGGATTCCCGCTCATCCCCGTCGAGCGAGGACTTGGAGGCGGGAATGACGGAACGCATATAGCGATTTCAAAACAGAGAGTCCGCAATAACATTACAAAAAATCCCCGCAGGGATTTTCCTGCGAGGACTTTTAAGCTTTTAGCGATTCCCGAGAATTACTTCTTGGAGCTCTTGTAGTTGATGCCCGGACGGAGTTCGAGACCAACAGTCACGAGAAGAGAAACGATCGGTTCGTAGTGATCCTGAGAGAGGTCATACACGGCAACGCCAGCCATGCCTTCGCTCTTCACGTGCTGAGCAACAGCCTTCACAGACGGGATGCCCATGAACACGATAGATTCAGATTCGCTCACAGCCACTTCGGACTTGGTAGCTTCATCGAATGTCACCGTGTAATCCGGAGTATCGAAGCGGTTCATGAGTTCTGCGTACGGGAGATAGCCTTCGTTGCCGCTTCCAACGCCCTGATGGCTTGTGCCGAGACCCTTTGCACCAGCAAAGGACTTACCGTAGAGGAACACGACCGGAGCAAGGAGATCCTTGTTCACGCCGGCAGCGGCAACAGCGTCAAGCGTTTCCTGCACAGAGTTTGCGCTCTGGTTCGGAACGAGGCTGCTTTCGCTTTCGTTCATGAGGTCAGCCATGAACACGTCAACGTAAGCGGCGCGGTTCAAGGCTTCAGCCTTGTAGGCATCCATGCCTGCGGCCGGGTAAATCACGGCCGTAACCGTAGAGCCCGAAAGACCGTCGACCAAGGCGTTCAACATCTTGGCATAATCTTCGGAATCATCCGTCGTGAGGTTCTGCCAGTCGAGTTCAACACCGTCGCCACCATTTGCCGAAAGCCAGCCCTTGACGTTCGAAACGAACGTGGAGAGAGTTTCGTCAGAAGAAGCGATAGCCTTGAGATTCGATTCGGCTTCCATGCCACCCACGGAAACGATAAGCTTGACGCCATTTTCCTTGGACATGGTGACGAGATTCTTGAAATTGTCCGCATCGTATTCATCAGCAAAAGCAACCGTTCCATCTGCACTCGGAGCGACAGACATGTAATGAATGTCAGTCACGAGATTGTAGCGGATATCCTTTGCGTAGAACTGGGAATACTGACTCCAATACGGATAGAAGCCAATCACTTTGTCAGCTGCAGCCTGGGCAGCCACTGCTGCACCCATAGCGAGAGCCAATGTAATAACTTTAAAGTTCATTTTGAATACCTCTTATCCTATTGAATAATCAAGCGATCAACACCGGTAGCATCACGGCAATACAAACCCATATCTGCTACAAACTCACCCTTTTGGGCAGGGGTTGCCTGAGCGTTTTTAATCGGCAAATCATTGCGAGCAGTATTGTTGGCTTCATCAGGACGGCAAGCACGATATGCCCAACCATGAGTTCTGCCAAACATCACGTACTGCGAAGAAAATGCCATGGAATCTATAGGCATATTCTTCAATGCCGTAAAGTCATCAGCGACACCAATAAAGTTAAACGGTATAACTTCAGTCCAAAGTGCAGGAGTCTTCTTTGCTGTGGCAGAATCAGCACTTGTTGCTGAACCCGCAGCAACAGCAGCCTTAGCAGTTTGAATTGCAACAAGTTCCTGTACACCAGCATCCCAACCATCAGCAGTTCCGCCAACATAGATTGGATCGAGGTAAATCTGCTGCAACACGGCAATATTACCAAGGAGTGTTGCAGAATCTTGAGTCACCTGAACATTATAAGCGGATATGCCAACCTCTTTCTTGAGTCGAGCGTTATAATCATTTACATAATCTTTAATCTGCAATGTGAGCAGGAAAGGATGCAATTCCACATATTCCCTATTACTGAAGCCAGCTGGGAAACTATCTTCATAAGAATTATCAACACTCATCGAGGAGCAGGCTCCCAAAACGCCTGCCAAGAGAATCATCATGTAATGGTGAAGTTTTTTCATTTTCAGCACCTCTTAGAAGTTCACCGTCACATCGGCGGAAAGAATGTTCTTGGTGATTGAAAGCTTGTCAGCTCCCATGGCTTCTCCAACATTGTAAGTATACTGGAGTTCGTTAGTGAGCATACCGTACTGCAAGGACAAGTAGGACATCGAAGCAAGCTTGACACGGAGACCACCCATAATAAGGCGCTCAGACGCATCATTCACGAAGAATGTGAACGGAAGTTCTTCGGTTCCTGCATAAATCGGAGCTCCACCCTTGTCAAAGACCTTCTTGTACTGCTGGAAACCAGCGAGCAAGGCGAACGGGCCCCAAACATCAGCGGTAAGACCAGCAACAATTCGAGTTGTCTTACGCTTCAGGTAAGCACTTTCTTTTGCCTGGGCGAAAGAACCTTGAACAAGGATTTGACGGTCAAGAGCGGCAATAGCACCGATATCGGCACCAAGGCCAAATGCAAATTCCGTAAACTTGTTCTCTTCAATCACAGGCGTTCCAGACTTAAGCCACTTGTCGTAATCAGCATAGGTCTGAGTCAACATGTTGACGCGACCATTAAAGAATACCTTGTCAGCCCAGTTCACATCGACCTTAGCCATAATACCCTTACGGTCCGGAGTAGCAAGGCCAAACGGCAGAGAAAGGCTTACAGACGGATCGAGATCCCTCAGGTAATCTTTTTCGGCTTCGAGCTTCTTGTAAGTATTGCCCGTGTATCCGTTGCGATAGTAGTGGCCATTCTTGTAGTTGTTGTCCAAACGGGCAAACATTTCAGCCGCTTCCACCTCACTGGAGAGAGCATTACTGAGGTTTTCCGAAGTCATCAAGTTGTATGCCTGCAATGTCGTCGAGTTGTAGACATTGTAGTAGAGATTTTCAAGGCTTGATGCACCGAAAGTCTCCATGATGGCCGCATTAATCGGATTGTTGTAGAAGGCGTTTGCATTGAGAATTGTCGCATGTCCCTGATAAACCGGAGAAGATGCCAATTCAGACCAGAAACTGGAATCCGTCTTGAGGTAAGCAGCTTCGACATTGAAATCGAGGTCACTCACGTTACCCTTTACAAAGAGGCTTGCATAAATGCTCTGGCCATCCTGTTCACGGTAGTCCTCATTAGTGCGTACATATGGTTCACTTTGGGAGATACCAACGTAAACCACATCACCAATTCCCTTAACATTCTTTTGCTGAAGACTATATGACGTCTGCTTAGATTTGGCCATAAAGTCACGATCGACAGACCACTTGGACATGGCAAATTCACCATTCAAGCCGAACGTGATCGGAAGATCCGGGAGGAGCTTCTTGGAATCGAATCCCAGTTCAGCAGAAAAGACCATGTTCTTATCATAATACACCGTATCCGTTTCGGTAATATCCTTAGAACGGCTCGGCAACTTGCGGTCCATCAAATTGACGTAGTTTGCGCCAAGGTGAGCACCGTAAGCATCAACGCCGACTCGAGCACCAAGGAGGTAACGGTCTGCAAAGTCAAAGTCAAAGAAGACCTGGTCATACTTCTTTGCCGTATTGCGGAGACGGGCACCCGTAAGCTGAGCAGTGATGTTATCGACAACACCAGCTACGTTACCGCTCTGGTAAGCAACATTGAGACCTTGTAACAAGCGACGGCTCGTAGTATCGAGGTTACGCTTTTCAAGAGCTTCACGACGCTTTTCCGCAAAGATTTCCGGTTCCTGAAGGATTTCAGTCTGCGGAGTGTAAATGGTGAGCGGAGTATAACCAACACGCATGTAACCCAAGTTGAAATCCACATGCTTGTTCAGGATTGTACCATCGTAGCTGAACCAATGACCAATAATCGGGTTATTGTTTTCGTCATAGGCACTCTGCCAATCCTTGTGCAGGCGCAACTGGACATCAATCATGGTTTCAGAACTCGGACGGGCGGTCAAGCGCAGGTTCACATCTGTGAATGCCTGGTTTTCCTGAGTCGGAGATTCATCATTAAACTGGTCAGAAGAAGCCATGGACGCAAGTGCGCCAGCTTTTGCCTTACCATTAATCTTAAGCCCGAGAACTGCTGCATTGAGAGAATCCAGCTTTTCCAAAAGGGACTTCTGTTGCGTCACAACCTCAGCCTGATTTTCGGCAGCAAAAGCTGCCGTAGCCGACAAAGCAAATGCGGAGGTCAGTAAAATTTTGCGCATGTTCATATTGAAATTCATTCTAGTTACCTCCCATTAAAATTCCACATTAATGGAAGCTTCAAAGATAAACTGACTAAACTTATGCTGATAGGTACCCGTAGCGCCGTCACCCTTCTTCAGGAAGTTGAAGTAATCCGGCATATTTTTTGTAGGGAAAGAAACTTCCTTTAAGGCTAAATCACGAGCTTGTTGATCAGCTTTTTGCTTTGCGTTATTTATATGGTCCTCAGTCAGAGTCACAGGAGCATTTTTTTCTAGCTCCAATTCTTTCCTTATATTCTTTTTAATAGTTTCGATTTCGTCATCATACTTTGAAGCATAGACTTTGTCATAAGCAGCTTTAAAAGCTGTGTTATAATCATTAACATATTTTGCGGTGTTATAATCATTCTGAACAGAAACGTAACCCACATTCAAGGACAACCAGGCATTGGATGCTACGGTGTAATCAAAGCCACCCATCACCTGCATCTGCTTACTCTTCATAATAGGAATGTCACGTCCAACAACTGCATTAGGAGCACCCATCACGGCACCGTAATCAGAATTGATCATCTGGAAACCAGCAGTAAAGCCGACACGCGGCAAGAACTGGGTGCAAAGACCAACGTTGATAAAGTCGCTCTTGTAAGCGCCTTCCGCTACACCAAGAGTCGCAGAAGTCACAGAGCCAGGAACAAGCGTTGTCTTGCTTTCGGAATGCTTGAAGGAGCCGCTGATATCGAGAGTTTTGTCATAGGCAATGAACTTCGCGATATCAACCTTTACACCACCACCGAATTCCATGTAAGAGACCTTATCGACATCCGGAGTCGTAGACTTCACTTGGTTGAAAACGCCCACGAGAGCCTGGGCTTCAACTTTGTTCTGCCAATCGCCCTTGATAAGAGCGCGGACACCCATACGGTTCGATGTCGCAAGGCCGTTCGGCAAAGAAAGCTGGATAGCCGGATCAGTCATCATGTTGATGAGAGCGAGCTGTTCCAAAGCATAGACGTTGGAACCCCAAGAATTCTTGTTGTACGGAGCAATGTTATAGCTTTCGCTCTGACCACCCTTAAAGGCATCATCATTTGTGCCCATGGTACGACCCACCGGAGAGAACTTCGGAGAGTAGTTGTAGAGAGCGTCGAAGGTCGAATAGAGCGGGGAGTTCACGCCATACTTGACCGTTTCACCATCCTTGTCAGAGTTCAAGATACGCTGAGCAAAGAAACTCGGAGACTGTGCAAGGTTGTTGAACCACTTTTCATCATTGCGGATGAAGTCGAGGGTAAGACCTGCATTCCAGCTGTTATCAACCTTATAACCTGCGTTCAAGGTAACAAGCATAGCAGAGCCGTTAGCTTTTTCTTCGGTTTCAGGAATTTCAACCTGAGTCATCACGGGATTTTCCATTTCACCAACCGAGCCAGGCGTCTTTGTCTTGTTGATAGACATGGCGTATTCAGCGACAAGGTCAAGAGTGAGGTCCTTGTTCTGCATGAGGCCAGCCACATCGGCACCGGCACGAGCGCTCACCACAAGCGTATTCTGCGGTCCCACATCCGGGTTGATTACTTGCTGGACGTAACTATTGATGCCGGGATCGTTCTGGTTGAAATCATCCGGCTTGGCGTTGCGAGGCATCGGATGACGGTAGACATAAGAATTCGTCTTTTCATTATCGAAGATGAACATCGGAGTCACACCGACATAGACATTCTTTTGCATCGGCAAAAGTTCGATATTGCCACCCACGAGCCACTTGTCCGTGTTAGAGGCAAGAGACGTTGCAAAACCAGGAATGGAATCCTTCGGGAGAATGTTGCCTTCGGCACCGCTAAAGTCGAGTACCGACACGCGATTCACACGGGCTAAGAAAGCTTCAGCACGGATTTCGCCAATCATCGGGTCGATTTCCTGGCGGAACTGGAGGTTCATACCCTGGAGGTTACGCTTGTTGCCTTCAAGGAGCTGTTCCTTCTGGGCCATGTGGCGCTTGCGAGCAAAAATCGTCGGTTCGTACATAATGTCGATACCGGGATTATAAATCGTAAGCGGGGAAAGTTCCTGGCGGAAGTCACCAACAACCCAGTAGAAGTTCTTGCCGATATTGCCTTCGACATTGATCCACTTGGCTTCGAGAGTCTTAGCAGCAGAAGCGAAGTATTCCTGCATGCCGCCACCAAGACGCATCGTCAAATTAGCACGGACAAATTCGTACGGACGGAAACCGAAGTTCAAGTCGGCACTTACGAATTCGTTGCGTTCTACATCCGGCAATTTATTGATGCCGGTCTGGTCCTGATCGGTCGAGAAACTGGAGCGCTGAGCAACAGCACGAATGCTACCGCCAATTTCAACACCACGCTTGGCATTGGCGCTATCAGCCTTGGCCTGCAAGGCCTTTTGATTATCCGCAACAGCAGAAGCCGATGCGGCAACCGATGCAGAAAGAAGGGCGATTAAAAGTCTTTTCATTTTCATATTCATCTTTAGCATCCTCCCTTAGAACCATGCCTTGGTTTCGGCAGCAATGTAATGGGAATGCCAATTATTATCAGAAATGATTTCGTCAGAGTGCGTCATGAACTTGTAACGGAAGTGGAGACCCACGCGGTCCGAGAAGTCCCAGTCAAAGCCTAAACCAATGGCAAAATCTTTGTAGTTGATGGGAGCCTTTTCATAATAGTAGGGGCTCACTTCAGTCGAGAGGGTTTGTGTACCAGGCAAAGTTTTCACTTCATGGCTGGTGTAAGCCTTGCTAGACCTGAACGTTTCAAGGCCGAGGATACCCACCATGTGGAAGGTCGGCGTCACGGCAACGGTCGGTTCAAACTGACCATAGAAGCTCGACAAGAGCATGTCAAACGACTTTTCGGAAACAGCAATCGGAGCAAAGGAAGTAGAAACACCGGAAAGGGCTACAAATGCAGTCATCATGATATTGCGGTCCGTACCGAACCAGTGACCAATATCGTAACCACCCATGAAGGAGATGTAAGAGGACCACTTAGCATGGGACGGGATTTCTTGCCTTGCGGCCTGTTCACCGTTATCATAGGCAACGAAAGATTCCCACATTTCCCAAGTTCCACCGTAGAGACCACCGTGCTGGCGATACATCTTAACACCATCTGCAGTACCACGTTCGACACCAGTACGAGCGATATAACCACAGTGAGAAGCATTACCAGAGTCAGCCACAAAGAGCGGCTTGTGCTTGGTCCAGGAGTTCGAGCTTTCCCACATATTGCGGCCATTCAAGCGGTAGTTGAAGGAAACCACGTCCTTGCCGGCTTCAATCTGGCGATGCTGAGCATACTGGAAGTCAAAGTAACCGCGGTTGAAACTCGGTTCCAACTTGAAGTTGATACCGGCCATGTTCGGGGAATAACGGAGAGCGCCACCATTGAGGTAGGATTCGTCCTTACGCCAACCCGGGAAACGGGACGGATTGGAAAGAGAGTACGGAGAATAGAAGCCCGGCTGGAAGAACACGAGTTCAGCAGTCATCGGCCAGCCTTCAATGTACTTGCTCTGAGCCTTGACATAGAGACCGATCTTCGGATCGCCAACAGCAGATCTCTTTGCTGCACTAGAATAGCCAGTAGACTTATTCTTTCCGGAACCATCAAAATCGTCAACCACTTCAGATCTATAGAAAACTGTAGTATCGACAATGCTTGCGCCTACATCAGCCATCAAGAAGAGCTTCGGAGTAACGTTACCCTTGACATCGAGAGAAATCACGTGAGTATTCATGAGTCTCGGGGATGCATCACCCGTGCTCATCACACCGAAATCGAGCCACTGGTTACGGAATTCATCTTCGTTGATGATAGCGTCATCGTAAGTCACGCCCATGTAGTTCACGCCAACGGTCAGATTGTCAGCAATCTTTTCCTTGGCGATACGGCCATGGAGCACGGTACCGCGGAGATCGTAGCCACCCATCATTTCGAGTTCACCCGGCTGGCCACCGTACATGCGGAGACCGTCACGAGTGGCAACGTCAGCGTCCATCGGCTGAGACACGAGGAACTGAGCCTTCAAATCGTACGGGAGCTGATAGATGTTAGCAAACACACCACCGAAAGAGCGGTTCGTCCAGAATGCACGACCACCTTCCTTGACCGGCTTGAAAGCCTTTTCCTTATAGTAGGTAGAAACGGTCTTTTCGTCTTCGAAAAGTTCGTACTGCCAAACGAAACGCGGATTCGTTTCACGTTCCCACATGGTAAGCGGGGAGGCGTTAGCCCAGATAACACCGCCTGCGGTAACGTAGGCACCGAAAACACCAGCGCGGATATCGACACCAACATTCAATTCTTCGTTGATAGTCGAAGCGTAGTAGTCGGTAGAATGGTCGTTCAAGACGCGTTCATCGTAATATCCAGGAGCGTTCGTCGGGTGTTTGGCCAAGTAGTTCGTATAAATACCACTCAAGTCAAACGGGAACGAAAGGTTCGTAAACAACGTAATGTAGGAGTTCGGCATGGCGACGACGTTCACGTTCAAAACGGCATCGACACTCGTGCGAGCCTGGTCATCCTTAACCCAAGGGCTCTGTTCGGTATAATGGAAATTCTTCAAACGGAAAGCCATGTAACCGGAGACTGCCAGTGGCAGATCGTCCTTACCCAGAAGAGTCGATTCCATGTTGCCGGAAAGAGTATCCAACGAAGCGTGCAGGGAATCAAGCTGCAACTGCGGAGGGAGAGCCCACGCAGCACCGAGGCTAGACGCTAATAAAAGGGAAGAAACTGTTTTGCGCATAAAATCCTCTTAAATCTCGTTACGGAACGGATAATGAGCCGGGCCTTCGTACGGCTTACCATGCTTCTTAATCACAATATCGTCAATCCAAACCTTGAAGGATTCGTTTTCATCCTTGCGAACTTCAAGACGGAAGCCCTTGAAGTTGGACCAAGCAAACGGGAGCATCACTTCGCGCGTGTTCTTTGCATCCCAGTAAACACCGGTATTGCCGAAGAGCTTCAGAGGAATGCTGAAGTGCTTCCATTCAGTCGTAATTTCACCAAGGCTCTTGGAACGGAGCTTCACCTGGAGGGATTCACCATTGCTCTTCACGCCGTCATCGACGAGCACGAACAGAGCGTTTTCGCCACCCTGGGCACCCTTAATCCAGAATTCGAGAACACCTTCTTCCAAATAGGGCGTCAAGTCCACGGAACCCGCAATACAAATAGCGACACCGGAATAATCACTTGCGATAAGCTCAATTTCCATGGAAAGGGCACCTTCCATGGCATACTTGTCCGTAAGTACCGGTTCAGGGTTTTCACGCGGATACTGGTAAGTATATCCACCACCACGCGGAATGGCTTCACGCATGACGACAGAGACAACTTCCTTGTCTGGACGGAACGGCTTAGGATCCTTCATGACAAAGTGAGACTGGTCGCGGTCGCGATAATCGCTAAAGCCGTAGCCAGCAAAAGAAGATGAAGCAAGAAGCATCGCCGCTAGAGCGGACTTCCAAATGGCTTTTTTTAGGTTTCCATTCATAATAGGTACAATTCTCCAAATTCGGATCGTCTACAATATAGCTTGTTTTTTGAGAAATCAATGAGACCACATTGCAAAAAAGGCTTTGCAAAGTAAGGTATATCAACGGAATACCACTATCTACGCCCCACAAACACTGGACTCAAGCGTAAACGGAAATTTTTTCATTTTCAATGTATTAGAATGTTTACAAACTAAGATTTTTGACAGGCGTCACATGGACTCAAGCGTAAACACATGATAAGCATGTTTTTTAATTTTCTATTTTTTGAATTGTATAGATTTTGAGAACAGGTATTATTAGGACACCAATTTTTGGGGGTTACATGTTTAAAGAACTTCTATCTGCAATGGCAATCGGATGCCTACTTTGCGCATGCGACAGTGGCACAGCGCCTCCGCCAGCAGCATCAACCAATCCCGACAACCAAAGCAAAGTTGTCCCCGTAGACTATACACTGGGAAGAACGATGAACGCAAGGCTTGGACGCGGCATCAACCTAGGCAACTCCTGGGAGTCCGATGGCGCCGATGATGCCGGCTGGAATAATCCTATCCGTGATCAGGACTTCGCCATCATCAAGGCCGCGGGCTTCAATTCCGTGCGTATCCCGGTCCGCTGGCAGAATTACTCCGATAAAACGACCCACACCGTAGACCCGGAACGTCTCAACGGCGTCATTCAGGATATCCAACTCGCCATGGCCAACGGGCTTGCCGTCGTGGTGAACTTCCACCACTATAACGAGCTAAACTGCTATGGTGGCGGAAAGCCTTCCGGATACAACTACCCACCAGAAGACAACCCGACTTGCGATTATTTGCCGATCCGATTCGCAGCCGAAAAAGAGCATTTCCTTGGTATGTGGGCACAAGTTGCTTCAACGCTTAACGCGGCATTCCCTGCCAACGACATGCTCGTGTTCGAAATCTTGAATGAACCGGTCGTCAAAAGCACAGATGTTTTGAACATGCTGATGACTGAAGCTTACACTGTCATCCGCGCAGCCGCCCCCGGCAAAACCATTATGTTCGAATCCTATCACGCCGCAAAATTTGCAGACCTCACGGTGCTCAAATTGCCGGCGGACGGGAACATCATCTACAGTGGCCACTATTACGCCCCCTATAATTATACGCATCAGGGACACGGTTACGAATGCAAGGGCGATGATTCATATTATAATGGAATAAGCGACAGTTTAAGATATTACAAGTCACAAGCCCTCAAGCAATATCCCGATGTCAACGGAGTAGACCACGTTCCCCTGAACATGGGTGAATTTGGCGTTTCCGGTGGCGACGGCAGCTTCTGCAACCCCGCTCCTAGCAACAAAGGCAAAGCCGATTGGGCAAGAAAGAGTGCTCAAACCGCTATAGCTAACGGAGTTTCATTCCACTACTGGGGTTTCGCACGAACAGGCGGCTTTGAAGCTTACAATGCTTACAATGACGAATGGTATCCTGGATTCCCACAGGCGCTGATCGAGTAATTTAGAACTAAGGGCGAACGAGAGAACCGCCCCAATGCTCATCGAAAAAGGCTTGGAACAGAGGTTCCGGGCCTTTTTTCAATTCCTCGATAACTTCTGCAATCGGGCGCTTGCCACGGTAAAGCTCGCGGAAAGCTCGTTCAAAAAACGCAATGCGTTCGGGAGGGAATTCCTCTGCATGCAGGCGGAGCGCATGGAGATTGAGGGAGGCAAAGCGGAGCGGATTGCCGAACGCGCGGCTGCACGGGGGCACATCGTAATCGACCTTGAGCGTGCCACCCACAAAGGCGTAGGCGCCCACTTGATTGCGCTGCTGCACCGCAGTTGTTCCACCGAGAGTTGCAAACTTTCCGATGCGCACGTGCCCACCGAGCTGGCAGCCATTGGCGATAACCGCACCCTCGCCAATCTGGCAATCATGCCCAACGTGCGCGTACGCCATAATCAGAACACGGGGAGCGAGGCGCGTACAACCACCGCCTTGCACAGTACCGCGATTGAGCGTCGTGTACTCGCGAATAATGCAATTTTCGCCAATTTCAAGGCAGGTCGGCTCACCGGCATACTTGAGATCTTGCGGAGGCGCTCCAAGAATCGCCCCATCGTACACATGCGTATTCGCCTTGATAGTGACACCGCCGTACACACGCACGCGAGATTCGAGCACCACATTTTCGCCAATAACCACCCCTTCATCGACAACGCACCAGGGGCCAATAATTGCAGACTCGTGGATTTTCGCAGAAGGATGAACGTAAGCGGAAGGATGAAGCATGGGCTTTGAGGTAATGAGGTGTGAGGTCGGGGCGTTGCCCTTCTGAGGGCGCTTCGCTTTGAGTTTTCTATTTATAATTAAAAATATAGAAATAAGATTACCCCATACCTCAAAGGGAGCTAAAGGCGACCGTGCTCATACCTCATACCTAGAACCTTTTTTCTACATTTCAGCCCATGGGTGGCATTATTATCGCATGCCTGACTGCACTTTACACGTTCCTGTTCCTATTCTTCATCATAGGACTGTTAAAGACGCATCGCTATAAAGGCAAAAAAGCGACTCCGAGCGTTTCAGTCGTAGTCCCAATGCGCAACGAAGAAGAATTTGCCGAACGCACTCTTGAAGCGCTAGCCCTCCAAGATTACATCGGCGAATGGGAAGTGATTTGCGTCGACGACCGATCCACCGACCGCACCCGCGAAATTCTCGAAAAGTTTGCCGCCACGCACCCGAGATTCCGCGTGCTCAGCCTTTCGCCCGATTTACCGCAAATTGCAAGCCCCAAGAAGCGCGCCCTCGAAAGTGCCTTCAAGATTGCAAAAAACGAAGTGCTTTTGACAATGGACGCCGACTGCATTCCGCGCAAAAGCTGGATTACCGCCATGGCCGGGCGGTTCATCGATGACATCTGCATTGTGCAGGGCCCAAAGCAAAACAACGGCACGCGCTCCATGCCGCATCTTTACCAAAAGCTCGAAACGCTTGGCTACACCGCGATGGAAGCCGCAGGCTTTAGCCTTGGCCGCCCAATTGTCGCAAGCGCCGCATGCCTCGCCTACAAGAAAGACCTGTTCTTCAAGGTCGGTGGATTTGGCGATTTAGTGAACCTTTCAAGCGGCGACGACGACATGCTCATCCACAAGATGATGAAAATCCCGGGAACTAAAGTTTGCTACAATCTCGACAAGGATGCCGTAATCGAGACCGCTCCGGTACATACATGGAAGCAACTCTTTAACCAGCGCGCCCGCTGGAGCAGCAACGGCACCAATTACGAAAGCAAGGCCTACATTCTTTTGCTCACGCTGATTTATACATACTACATCTGGATGTTCTTAAGTCCGTGGTGCGCGATATTCTTAGATTTCCCGTGGGAGTGGTGCGTATTTAGCATTTTGCCCAAGTTTATCGTAGACTTTGTATTCTTAAGTATTGCATCGTGGAAATTGCATTCCAAGCGCCGCATGTTTGCATTCTTGCCGGTCGAGCTGATTCAAATTCCGATGATTGTCTTTGCCGTACCCGCCGGAATCACAGGAATGTTCCGCTGGAAGTAATGGATTGCCGCGCCTTCGGCTCGCAATGACGTATTAAGCTAAATGCGACTGAGCCCAGGCAATTGCATCTTCGGCATTCTTGATTTTTCCGTCGAGTTGCAATTCAAAGCTTTGCTTGATCATTTCGCCCATTTCCTTGCCAGGCTTGATTCCCAAATCCATGAGCATTTTGCCCATGAGAAACGGCTGCGGGGCCGCTTCAAGCAAATCGAGAGCGGACGCTGCCTGCCAAAGCTTTTCGGGAAATTCCGAAACGCCTGCAGCCGCATAGAACTCACGCGGAGTCACTTTCACAAGCAAGCAAAGGAGCCTTAGACCGCCAAGTTTTACCGCCAAGCGACGGAGCGCAGGGGCATCATTCACAACTTCAAAATCAAGGCCACGATACTCTTTCAACAGCAAAGGAACGATTTTCAACAAATGAGTTTCATTCGTAATGCGTTCGAGGAACTTGAGCGAAGTTTCTGGACTGCCGCTGAGGAATGCCGCAAACGCAAATTCCATCGTCTGGTTGTCCGAAAGCGCATGACCTGCAGCAACAAGATTCCGGCGTTCACGCTCCATATTATCAAGCATTTTGCCTAAATCCTCCCAAGACCCCTGCAACGGGAGAACTTCAGGGAAGAACTCGTTCAACTTGATGTCCAAAAACGCGCGCAATCCAAGCGAGGGCTTTCCCGGTTTCAAGAGCCACTTCTTGAATTCTTCAAAAAGCCTTTCGATAGAAAGGTCCGCAAGCGAAAGAGTCTTGCAAAGTTCAACCGTCTCTGGCGCAAGCGTGAGCGCAAATCGGCTTGCAAACTGGACACCGCGCAAAATGCGCAAGGAGTCTTCGACAAAAGCGGGCCCCACATGGCGAAGCAAACCTTTCTTCAAGTCATCGATTCCGCCATACGGATCGCAAAGCGTAAGCTCCGGCAATTCCATGCCCATCGCGTTAATCGTAAAGTCTCGGCGGAGTGCAGCTTCCTTAAACGAAAGTTTCTCGTCAGTATGCACTACAAAGCCGCGATGTCCATAGCCGACTTTGCTTTCTGTACGCGGGAACGAGAAATCAAGCGAGAGCCCTTTCATGGCCAAATGAATGACGCCAAAAGCCTTGCCAACAAGATTTGTACGGCCATACTTCTTTAAAATCGGAACAAGTTCATCTTGCGCGAGGTCGTAAACTTCGACATCGTAATCGCGGCAGTTACTTCCTAAAAGAGCGTCACGCACCCAACCACCGACTAAAAAGGCCCGGCCACCCGCTTCGCGGATTTCGCCAGCAATAGCAAGCAAGCGCTTTGGTAAATCCGGTTCAAACGTTTCGCCTGCAAGGGTAATTATTGAAGGCATTATTTGTTCGCCTCGACGGACTTGTAACGGTCGTAAATGCTCGTCGTCTTTTCTTCGGAAGAATCCTGCAACATGGTCTGGACAGAAATTTCTTGAGTCGTATCGCGAGAGGTAGCGCCTTCCGTATTCGCATAGCGCTCATAAATGCTGGACTGGCTTGTTTCGTTTTTCTTTTTCGATTCCTCTTGACGGCACGTGCGGAGTTCATTTTCCATATACGCACGCTGGTCCGGAGAATAACTCAATGTATTCAGGCGATATTCAATTTCTTCACACACAAGGCCCTGGCGTTCGCCGGCACAGCCGATCACCAAAAGCATAGACACAAAAGCGACTGCAAAACCAACAACTTTATTCATAACAAATTCCTCTACACCCATTAATGTATAATCAAGAGCTTGCCTTTTCTGACCTTCGATGCACCACGAATTATGTACTGGTAGACTCCCGGCGCTACAAGATTTCCGTTATCCATTTTTCCGTCCCATTCAGCACGTCCACCGGTAACACCACTGCCAGAAATCGTTTTCACAAGTCGACCGCCTTTGTTATATATATTGATAACAGCGTCATCCGAGATATTGTCAAAGAGTACAAACGATTGCAACTTCGGGCGGAACGGATTCGGGAACACCTTGACATCTTGGCGAGCTTCATCTGTCATGTTGCCATCCGAGCTTCGCAAGTCATTTCGTTTGTAGCGGGAAATACCATTATCATGGGCAAACCAGACATAGCCAAGAATTGAGTCAACGGCCACATCCTGAACTCTGTCGCTAAACATCCCCTGGCGTGTCGAGAAGTGTACCACAGACAATGTATCAGGATTCGTCGGGCGCGGAGTCAAGCGGTAGGCTCCATTTGTGGAAGTTCCAACCCAAAGATTACCACGACTATCAGCATCAATACTTGTAAAGTTTGTACTTAAAAGTCCGTTTGTCGAAAGCGGAGTCCTCAAAGAATCCAGTTCGTGATTCCAATAAACAAGCGAAGATGCCGTAACCATCCAGAAGTAATCCGTCTTCGGTTCATAAACCAAATCCAACGGAGTCGTCGTAGATGGACCATAATACGTCTTGACATTTTCCTTTGTCGCAGAAAGTTCACCACCAGTCTTCTTGGGCGGTTGGAAAGTAATTACATCCAAGGCTCCATCGGCATCTTTCGAAAGTTCCGTGCGAGTTCCGACATAAACAATCCATTTTCCGGTTTCTTCATCAACTCGAGCAATCATTGGACCACCGAGAATCGCGCTGCCGATATTCTTGGCGCAAGACATATTCCCCTTGAGGTCCATATAAATTAAGCTATAGCCTTTATTTGACGCCGATGTCGTAAAGAATCCATTATTGTCCGGAGCAGGGGTTGTGGAAACGGCAATAGAATACGGGGTTCCCGGAAGTCCAAGGAAATCATCCATACAGAAATTATTACGTCCATTGTCATTCGCCAAGAACATGTTCGTGGAATCTAGCGTTTCACCCCAGTTATCATACTGGAAATAGCCAATTCCCCAAATATGGTACAGCACCTTTCCACCAGGAAGAACGGACAAGGTCTTCAAGTCATGGCCCACAGCGTCAGTCCTGTTGGCGTGTACAAAGAATGCTCGTCGAGGCACGCTCCAATCCAAGCCGCTATTGAACGAGAAATCACCGTCTTCAGATGCAGCCAAGACACCGCCTACCGGAAGCGCCTGCAGTTCATACGCACTACCAATTGCAAAGTTCTTGTAAGTCTTTAGTTCAGAAACCTTTTTTCCATCATAGTAAAATACATCTTGGGGTCCAGCCAAGACAGCCTTTCCCGAAGACGGCTTAGAAACCCAGCGCACTTTGGATTGATAATAATCATAACGTATAGTATCTCTCCCAACAATCTTCATGCTAACTTTTTTTTCGTACAGAATAGAATCTTTCAAAGCTTTGCCCTGAATCTTGACAAAAGGAGCATCCGAAGAAAATACAGAGAACGTGTCGAGGGCAACAACAGTCTCGCCCTCCTTTTCCCAAAGTCTCGTACCTTCCGTCGGGAACGTCTTGAGTTTGCCGTCTTTCCAGTCGAATTCCTTGATGGCATAACCTTTCTTGGAAACCGATTCCACAACCTTCCAAGAATTCTGGTTAAAAAGCTGAACATCGGATTCCAAATTTTTCCAATCCATCTTGCGGACGTAAAGCGTCGAATCAATAGCGACAAACAAGGAATCACCGCGAATCTTCATTGCCGATATGGGATTCAAAGCCAAGCTCGCATCGGCAATGTGGTCAATCGTAAGAATCGATATCAAAGTCTCGAGGTTAAAGAACGAAAGGCGATCTTCAAACGCAATCGTCAAAATCTTGTCGGACAGACAAACCATGCCCGGAATCACGCGGACATTACTCCCTGCAAAGGAACGGCTAAGGACTTGCCAACTTCCGCTCGGCATTATCGTCGAAATGATACCGTTATCACTCACAGCAAAAGTTCCAAGATCCGAAATGACAACAGCACTGATAGACGGAGCAGCAAGACCATTTACCGTCGTGTACAAGTCATCTGCAGTATTCGTCCTAAAACGGATTCCGCCAGCTGTTGACATAAGCAAACCATCACTATAAGGAAGGGCCGCCTTTACCGGGAAAGGATTTGAATAATTAATCCATTGGTCCGCTGCAAAAGCTGACGAGACAATGGAAAGTATACAGATAAGCTTTGACAATATTTTCACATTCTAAAATTACGAAATTTAAAAAGTTTTTCAACCAGCATACTCAATAATTTCTCGCAAAGTGACCTCCCGTCCCATAACCATTTTCAACTGTTCTTTCTGCATTTCCATTTTTTCATGCATTTTTTGGAAAGCTTTTAACCGGCGTCTTGTTATGCCAGCTTTAGAAAGACCAATCAAATCGCTCAGTTCACTTGAAGTAAATCCACCTATAATCGTAAATTCCACAATCATCTTTTCCAGCGGACTCAAGACCGAAAGCAGACAAGAAAGCTCGCCAATGATGGCGTTTGGATTTATGCTATTATCGGGCATTAGATTTTCTTCGGAGCTATCGTAATGCATCTTGGGCTCGCAAAGGCTAGAAATCGGGATTTCACGATTCATGTTCCTTTTCCGATATTCGCTATAATGGCAGTTCAATAGCACCGTATGGAACCACGGCAATAAATGGATTCCGTTATTGAGATCTTTGGCCTTTTGGCAAAAACGCAGAGCCACCTCCTGAAACAAGTCATCCGCTTCGTCTTTCACGCCACACTTTTGCAAGCACAATTTGTATATTCTGTAGGAATATTTTTTCCAGACAGAACCCACCCAATAAGGGGGACGGTTACAAAGGGATCCAGTATAAGACATAAATGAATTAGTTCCAAAATTTCCTTCTTCTATTCACGAGATTAATTTATGAAAATTTTAGACAAATTTATAGAATTTGAAAATTTTGCAAACAACAGATTGCAAAAAACGTCATTTTGCATCCTATTGTTTGCAGCGGTTTCTTTTGCACAAGAATTCAATATGAACAACATGCCACCTCCAGAAGCATTTTTGGACTATTCTAAAGGGGCTTTGCAAAAGGGATCCAGCGTCACCGTCGATATCACAATTCCAGACAATTGGCATGTAAACGCCAACATCGCCGCCGATGAATTCTTGAAGCCCTCATCCATCGAGATTTCTGCACAGGGCATTCACTTTGGCGAACCCAAATGGCCCGAACCCATCAAGGAATATAGCGAAGCCTTGGATCTTGAGAATCTTGTTTTCAAGGGAAATTTTCAAATCACGCTCCCGATTGAGGGTGTAGATGCGAGTTACGACAGTCTCACGACTCAGGCGACATTCCATTACCAGGCATGCGACAATTCCATTTGCCTTGCCCCATCGAAAGTGACGTTTGGAGTTGGGGCTCAGGGGTTTAACAAGAAAAGTAGCAATGCGTGGAAAAGCTCTGAAAATGTTGTCGGGAATGCCGTGGACGACGATGCGGAAAATGATTCGAAAAGCTCCGTGATTTTTCCACATCCTACAGAAGAGAGTTCCACAAGCACATTCATTTTGCTTTTGTCCGCACTGCTCGGAGGCTTGATTCTAAACTTGATGCCTTGCGTTTTGCCTGTACTTTCGCTCAAGCTTTTCAGCTTGATCAAGCAAGCTGGCGAAAGCCGCGGGCGCCTAATGGTATTAGGCGCCACGACGACGGCGGGGATACTTGCTAGTTTTTGGATGCTCGCCGCCATCGTCGCCGCCGTGAAGGCGGGCGGCGGGAATGCCGGTTGGGGCATGCAATTTCAAAGCGCAGGATTTATTGCGTTCATGGTCGTGATTCTAAGTGCATTCGCCATGAGCTTTTTCGGAGTCTTTGAAATCTGGCTCCCCGGAAGTGCCACCACCAAGATGGATAGCGCCGGGCGCAAACAGGGCCTCATCGGCGCATTTTTTACAGGCGCGCTCCTCGTACTCCTCAGCACACCGTGCTCCGCACCGTTCCTCGGAACCGCCATGGGATTCGCTTTTACCGCCTCGACCCCTGTGCTGTTCCTGTTTTTCACAGCAGCAGGTGTCGGACTTGCTCTTCCCTACATGCTCGTGAGCGCATTCCCGAAAGTTCTCAAGATTTTTCCGAAACCGGGCGCCTGGATGGTGACCCTCCAAAAAATCATGGGTATTCTCTTGCTCGCAACCGTCGTCTGGCTTTTGTGGGTCGTGCACGAACAGGCCGGCAACTTTGGAGTCGGCATATTCGCCGCCATTTCACTTTTGAGCATCGCGATGAGTTTTGCCATCGGAAACATCGCCCCGCCAGGCGTTGCTTTTAAACGCGAAGTCCTTTCCGTGGGTGGTTCTATCGTCATTCTCTTTATCATCTGGTTTGCATTTGCATCGCCCAAGTACGAAGATGAAGTAGACGCAAGATTTAAAGCCAAGTCCGCACAACTCGTGACTGAAGACGGTTGGTATCGCTACACGCCGGAACTCATCGAGGACCTCGCCAAAGCAGGCCGCACGGTCTTTATCGACGCCACCGCAGACTGGTGCCTCACATGCAAAGCAAACGAAGCCGCCGTACTCAACCGCGAAGATTTCAAACGTGCCATGGACAGCCTGAACGTCGCCCGCGTTAAAGCCGACTGGACCCGCGAAACACCCGATGTCACGGAACTGCTCCGCAGCATGGGCAAGTCTGGCGTACCCGCTTACGCCATCTACCCCGCCGGCGACAGAAGCAAGCAAATCGTACTCCCGGAACTGCTTACGACAAGCGCCATCGTAGAAAAGATTGTAGGCCAGTAACTAGCTATAGAACGTCAAAATTAGACAGAAAAATGATTCCAGAAAAGCCTTTAAGAAAGAAGGCTTTTTTTATTTTTTACAAAAAAGGACCATATATGAAAAAAACATTCCTCCTCCTAGTTTCTTTCCTCCTAATTTCCTGCGCACCTACAGTCGTCCAAAATACCACAACAAGCACCTTTTTACCGGGATTCGGCGTTCAACCATTCAAGATAAAGAAAATGGCATTCATTTCGTACAATATCTTGGAAAAAGAAGAGGCCTGTTCCATTGCCGATTTTCAAAATAAATACGTAGGCAAAATTCTTAAAAAGGGGAACATCAGCATAAGAATCGACAACCTCATGAATGTCAGCATGGAGCAGAGAGATAATTCAAAGTCCCGCGAAACATCCTGTTTCCTTTTCTTCTGTTCCAAGGGGTTCTCGCAACATAAATACAAATGCCACTATGAAGGATACGGCGTTGAATACGATTTATCTGACATCGAAATAATCAACGATCCAGACCTTAAACCCACCGACAGCATTCCCGCAATAGAAGACGAAGACTAAAAAGGGAACTTACAATGCCTAAATTATTCATTTATACAATAGCAAGCGTCTTGTTATTCTTTGGAATTTCAGAAGCACGAAATTGCACTGGAGAAATAATCACCTTAAAAAATGGTTGGACACTCATAGAAGACCCAATGTATTGTGCTCCCAAAACAAACAATTCCCAACAAAAAAAATCCACCCCTGCAGAATTCTTAAATTATATCGTAAAAAATATTTGCCTTAACTCTCAAGACGTAGAAGACATCCAAAAAGAGTTTCGTGACAATCAAAACAATTTAAGCATGACCGTCAAAGGCCGTTGCAACAACGGGAAAAAACACGGAAATTTCTCCTTTTTTGCAAACGAAGAACGATTATTCACGACAAAGTTCAGAAATGACGAAGTCATCAAAACTTCTTGCGCCATCAAAGGAGACAACACCGACTTTATCGATTGTTTCTTCTATTACATTAAATAGTTACGAAAAATAAGTACGAAAAACGCCCCGCGCAAAGCGGGGCATTTTTTTTAAGCTCTAAGTTCTACCAACTTCTTCAGCAACTATTTTCTAGCAACTTCAAACTGAGAACTGCGGCGAAGCCGCTACCTTTTGCCTTCGCGCTTGTAGCGTTCGATGCATTCGGCGTAGAAATCAAATGTCTGCTTAGCAATCGTTTTCCAGCTGAACACGTCAATCGCGCGCTTGCGGCTGACTTCGCCCATCTTCTTAGCAAGTTCCGGATTTTCGAGAATCTTGTTGAGCTTATTTGCAAAGTCCGTCTGGAATGCCTTCGGATCGGCCGGTTCAAAGTTCGTTGCAGACACAGCCTTGAGCGGCACGAGGAAACCCGTTTCGCCATCGACAATAATTTCCGGAATGCCACCGACAGCAGAGCCTACAACCGGAGTGCCGCAGCTCATGGCTTCGAGGTTGATGATTCCGAACGGTTCATAAAGCGACGGTGTTGCAAACACGGTTGCATGGCTGTAAAGCACGCGAAGTTCCGTATGCGGCACAGCATCCTGAATCCACACAACGCCATCTCGCGTTGCCTGAACTTTTTCAATCAAGCTCTTGCATTCGTCAGCAAGTTCCTGCGTATCCGGCGCCCCAGCGCAAAGCACAACTTGAGCGTTCTTGTCGATTTGCGGAATCGCCTGAATCAATTGGCTGATGCCTTTCTGGCGCGTAATGCGGCCCACGAACAGTACAAACGGACGCTTCGGATCCACGCCCCACTTCTTCAAAATTTCTTCGTCGAAAGTCGGCTTGTAAAAGTCCGGATCGATACCGTTGTAGATAACCTTCACGCGGTCTTCCGGTACCCCGTAAAGTTTCATCACGTCACGCTTCATGCCTTCGCTCACGGCAATCACGCCGTCGGCAGCTTCATATGCGGTACGTTCAATCCAGCAGCTCATGTTATAGCCGCCATCACCGAGCTGTTCAGCTTTCCACGGACGATGCGGTTCGAGCGAGTGCGTCGTGAGAATAAGCGGGCACTGCAAAAGTCGACTTGCAACAACGCCACCGAAATGGCTATACCACGTATGGCAATGAATCACGTCGATATCCTTGAGCGAAGACATCCACTGGAGATTGATGTCCAAAGGCTTCAAGATTTTCTTGAAACGTTCGTCAGCCGGATTGCAATCAAGCTTCTGGCTAAAGCCAATCGCACGGATGTTGTCGGCATCATCATTCTGTGGGCCAAAGCAACGTGCTTCGATGTGGCAGAGCTTGGAAAGTTCTTGACTGAGGAATTTGACGTGGATACCTGCACCGCCATAAATTTCTGGCGGGAATTCATTGGTAAGAATAGCAGCGTTCATAGTTCAGTAAACCGTAGTTAGTGGTTAGTAAACAGCGGCTAGGAAAAAATTTCCTGCGAACTGTTCCTTGGATAATTATAAAAAAAATTGCAACTTTCCCATACGTCAAAAACTTTTTTAATTACATACACAAACACCCCGACCGTAAAGATCGAGGCGCTTGGTATTTGGAGTGTTTAGAATGATAAATTAGAAGTTCTTGCAGGTGCCTTTCCAGTGGCCACGTTCACCAATAATTTCACCATTGATGTAACGACCGCTCGTGCCTACGAAATCTGCCTTGCGGAAGTCTTCGCCACCGAGGTGCCAGCGCATCCAGGCAACCGTTGCAGCCATGCCGCCCCACGGACCAGAACCATGACCCCAGCCGCATTCGCCCTGCTGGCATTCATTGCCCTGACCGCCTGTCATCTTGATGAGGCATGCCGGAGCCTTGACACCGTTGTTGTTATAGTCTGCTTCGGCGTTCGGGCGTTCCATGCCACCTTCACCGTACACGATACCAATCGTCTTTTGCGGTGAAACCTGGCTCATAGCCGTGTGTCCGAGGTCGCCACTGTTGTTGAGCATAGCAGTAATCACGCGACTGTCCTGAATGACCATCTGTTCGGATTCGAGACCGCCCATGGAGTGACCAGAGCAACCGACCTTTGTCATGTCGAGTTTCTGGTAAAGCGGATCGTTCGGGTCCTTATTCTTCTTTTCGAGCCAGTCGAGAGCGGGCTTGCCCTGAGAAGCGTTACCCGGAGATTCCTTGAGCGCAATCACCACAAAACCGTGAGATGCAAGGCGATGGATCATTCCACCGTAGGCGCCCGGTTCCGTGCCGCCGCCCGGTCCCCAAACGACAACAGCGTGCTTTTGCGTGCTAGAAAGCTGTTCTGGATAAGCAAGGATTCCACCGCCATCCCAGCCGGTGCGTTCAATATATTTGACTTTCAACTGATCTTTAGTTTCGTCCTTGCCTTCGGCAAGGAAAACACCAGCCGGCTTCGGAGCTTCGCTCGAAGACGATTCGACAACCTTTTCGCTAGAAGAAGACTCTACTTTCTTTTCGCTCGAGGAGCTGGATTCAGCCGGCTTTTCTTCACTGGAAGAGCTTGCCGGAGTCACTTCAGCGCTAGAAGTCGGAGTCTGAACATCGGCACTGGAAGCTGGAGCCACATCGCTAGAGCTTGTGGTATTTTCAGCAACAGCAGAAGATTCCGGAACCGGAGTCGTAGCACTGCTAGATTCAATCACCGGCGCAGAATCGGAACTGCCAGGAACAAGTCCAGAGCTAGCTCCGCCATCGCCAGGATTCGGCGCAATTTCGCCAGAACTGGAAGAAAGTTGAGAGAGATAGTCCATCGGCGAAGTCGAACTGTCTTCACCACAATTTAAGAAGACCAGCGAACTGGCCATCACCATCGTTTTTAAGAGTTTAGATTTCATTTTGTTCTCCTATTGTAACCATAACCTGCATAGAAATTACCTTATAATTCCGAATATTTTCTGCATTTCAGATAAAGTCTCATGGACAAAAAATCCAAACACTAAATAAATTAATTTATACTAAACAAATCGACTTTCATTTTCAAAAAAAAAAGAAAACGTCTCGATCAACTTGATCGAGACGCTTGGTTGTTGGAGTGTGGAAATATTAAAAATTCTTACACTTGGTATTCCATTTGCCCTGATGACCAATGATATTGCCATCGATGTACTTGCCTGTCGTACCCACGAAATCCGCCTTGCGGAATTCTTCGCCGCCAATCTGCCAGCGCATCCAAGCAACAGTTGCAGCCATGCCGTCCCAAGAACCGGAACCATGACCATAGCCGCCTTCGGAGTTATTACGCGGACCGCCCGTCATTTCAATGAGACAAGATTTGACATTCGTCGCGGTTTCGTAATCCTTGATGGCATTCGGCTTTTCCATGCCGACTTCGCCATAAAGCACTGCCGCAGTTTTACCTTCCGGGAAGTTCTTGATGACACCGCCATTCTTGTCACCGCTATTGTTGAGGAAGGCCGTAAACACGCGCTTATCCTTGATGGCCGCCTGTTCGGATTCAAGACCGCCCATGGAGTGGCCAGAGCAGCCGACCTTTGTCAGTTCCAACTTTTGATAGAACAAATCGTTTGGATCTTTGTTCTTCTTTTCGAGCCAATCCAAAGCTTTGATAGCCTGGGATGCATCACCTGGAGATTCCTTGAGCGCAATCACTACGAAACCATGCGATGCAAGGCGTTTAATCATTCCGCCATATGCACCCGGTTCGGTACCGCCGCCCGGCCCCCACACAATAACGCCATGCTTTTGCGTAGACGAAAGCTGTTTCGGATAAGAAAGAATTCCGGCCCCATCCCAACCGGTACGTTCCTTATATTCGACCTGCAACAGGTCCTTCTCTTCTTCCTTGCCGCTAGCAAGGAATATGCCCTTCGGCGCTTCGCTAGAACTGGATTCGACCTTCTTTTCGCTAGACGAACTTGCCGGTTTTACAGTTTCGCTAGAACTGGATTCAATTTGCTTTTCGCTGGAAGAACTTGCCAGCTCTAAAGCCTCGCTGGAGCTAGATGCAGGAGCAGCAACACTCGAACTAGACATTACACTTTCGGAGCTTGCCGGCGTTATCGTTTCAGAACTCGAAACTTCCAATGAAGAAGATGAACTGAGTATCGGGTCGTTCATATGAGACGTGTCAAAATTCGGAGACGCGCTTGAATCATCCGAGCAATTGACGAATGCTACGGCGCTTGCCACAATAGCGAACTTCAAAAATTTCGATTTCATCTATGAGCTCCTCTTTTTCCAAAACCAAACACATCTCATGCACCCTTAATAAAATAGACCTAAAAAGATTCCATGACTATAACCGCAAATAACGTTTCATGGATAAAAAATCCAAAAACAAAAACGTCCCGATTTTTCAATCGAGACGTTAGGTTGTTGGAGTGATACGTTTTTAGAAATTCTTACACTGGGTTTTCCATTTGCCCTGCTTGCCAACGATGGAAGCATCAATGTACTTGCCCGACGTTCCGACGAAATCAGCCTTGCGTTCCGTTTCGCCACCGAGATGCCAGCGCATCCAAGCAACAGTTGCAGCCATGCCGTCCCAAGAACCGGAACCGTGACCGTAGCCGCCTTCGGAGTTATTACGCGGACCGCCCGTCATTTCGATGAGGCAAGCCGGAGCCTTCACGCCAGCGTTGTTGTAGTCGTTCTTGGCGTTGTCCTTTTCCATACCGACTTCACCGAAGAGGATGGCAATAGAGCGGTCTGTTGCAACCTTGTTGGCGCCAGCGCCATTCCAGTCACCGCTATTGTTGAGGAATGCCGTGAGCACGCGCTTGTCCTTGATGACAGCCTGTTCAGATTCGAGACCGCCCATCGAGTGACCGGAGCAACCGACCGTATTCATGTCGAGCTTTCCAAACAGCGGGCTATTCTGATCCTTGTTCTGCTTGTCGAGCCAATCCAAAGCCTTGATTGCCTGAGAGGCATCACCCGGAGATTCCTTAAGCGCAATCACGACAAAGCCATGAGAAGCCAAGCGACGGATCATGCCTTCGTAAGCGCCCGGTTCGGTACCGCCACCCGGTCCCCAAACCACGACGCCATGCTTCTGCGTCGAAGAAAGCTGTTTCGGATACGAGAGGATTCCACCGCCATCCCAGCCGGTGCGAGTCTTGTATTCCACTTGCATCTGGTCCTTTTCTTCTTCCTTGCCGCTAGCAAGGAAAATTCCCTTCGGCGCTTCGCTAGAGCTGGATTCGACCTTCTTTTCGCTAGACGAACTTGCCGGTTTTACAGCTTCGCTAGAAGAGCTAGCCGGTTTTGCAACTTCGCTGGAGCTAGAGGCAGGCTTTTCAACATTGGCACTGGAAACCGGATTCTGCACATCGGCACTAGAAACCGGTGCTACATCGCCGCTCGATGCAGGATTTTGAGCGTCTGCACTCGATGTCGGAAGCGGATTCGTGCCCGGACCGCAAGCATCAGGCAAGCTAGAAGCCGCGCAAGGGTCACCCCAAGGATCGTCCGGATTCGAAACGACAGAGCTGCTAGATTCGGTTCCGGCAGCACCACCACCCTGCGGTTGTTCGCCAGCCTGCGTTGCAGCAGAACTAGATAAATCGCCCACCAGAACATCGCCAGCAGAGCTAGACGAGAATCCCGCAGCGTAATTGTCGATTGCAGAAGCGGCATCGTCACCACAATTGAAGAAGGCTAATGAACTAGCCAACACCATTGTCTTTAAGATTTTTGATTTCATTCTTTGTACTCCTCAGTTTTTTGCAAAACCTTACAACCCATCCATAAGCCCTTGAGGGGCTATATTTTTCAAACTAAATCAAAACGGAAGGAGCAAATACTTATGTAAAATTCCTTTTATTGACAAAAAATCCATAACGACTATAAAAATGGAAAAACCGGAACAAAATATTCCGGGAAAAAACGGCTTAAACAGAATTTTTTTCAAAAAAAGACCCGGCCTTACACCGGGACTGGGCTCAAAATAGCAATACAGGGCTATTATCTAGGAGCATAAATGCGGGACATAAATTCAGCTCGGGTCTTTTCGTCCGTCTTGAAACGTCCCAGAAGCTGCGTCGTAACCATCATAGCACCCGGCTTTTTCACACCGCGCATCGTCATGCACATGTGGGATGCTTCGAGCACCACCGCGACACCCTTCGGTTGCAGCACCTTCTGGATGAGTTCTGCAATTTGGCGGGTCATGCGTTCCTGAATCTGCGGGAAGCGAGCGTAAAATTCCACCACGCGCGGGATTTTAGAAAGTCCAACCACGCAATCGCCCGGAATGTAAGCCACATGAGCCTTGCCCGTAAACGGCAAGAAATGGTGTTCGCACATGCTTGCAAACTCGATGTCCGGCACGATAATCATTTCGTCGTACTTTTCATGGAAGCGGGTCTTGAGAATGTCTTCGGCCTTCATTTCGCCCGTAAGCCCCGTCATGAGTTCAGCATACATCTTAGCAACACGCTTCGGCGTATCGATAAGCCCTTCACGATTCGGGTCTTCGCCCATGCCTTCCAGAATCATCCGGAAGCCGTCTTCCATTTTTTTAAAATCCATCATGCGAGCAATTATAAAAAAATATCCAGTGTCGGGCAACCGCAACCGGGTTGAAATTGCATCACGGCTTTTAAATCCAGCAATTGCGCCAGCGAGTAAAAATCACTTTTTTTACAAAGTAATAAGAACGTTTGCAAAGTCTTTCGCGTTTTGATTGTTAGACTATATGATACGCTATTTAATAATACACAAACGTATCATTAATAAAATTTCGCTTTAAAAATTTAAAAAAATCGACGTTTTTACTCAAAAATTCGAGATTTTGTAATATTTTTTGTTGTTTTCAGGAATGTCGCGAAATTAAATTTATAGATGTGGGGCACATTAGCGCCAACAGAAAACGAAAGGGAAATGAACATGAGGCCCATTCTTAATTATTTGGATTATCGTTGCTACATGCGCGATTTCTACGAGGAGCGGAAGAAGTCATCCGCGTTTTCGTGGAGGGAATTCGCCAAGCTAGCCGGATTCGTCTCGCCCACGTACTTGAAACTGGTGTGCGACGGAAAGACAAACTTGAGCAAACCCGGCATTCAAAAAGTTGCGAAAGCTATGGGCCTCGAAGGATTCGAACGAACCTTCTTTGAAAACCTAGTGCAATTGGGCCATGTGAAAAGCGATGCCGAGAAGAAGACCGTGCTTGCAAAAATCCTGCAGTCGGCCAAGGAGAACAAGATGCACGTCCTGAATG
>Ga0310786_10000602_pt1 | contig 58199 bp, 55 predicted proteins | sample AusTroGonzalo_MG_FD_203881 | JGI IMG/M metagenome (GOLD analysis project Ga0310786, IMG submission 203881) | Bovine rumen microbial communities from tropical cattle in Woodstock, Queensland, Australia - Gonzalo_03 (v2) (version 2) | ecosystem: Host-associated > Mammals > Digestive system >...
CAGTTCCCGGCGGGAAAATGACATGAATGAAAGGAATATCCCAAATGAACGAATTGATCATCGAGAACGTAATCGGCAGAGAGATCCTTGATTCAAGAGGCAATCCTACCGTTGAAGCTGAAGTTACACTTATCGACGGCACAGTCGCTACAGGCTGCGCTCCGAGCGGTGCTTCCACAGGTGAATTTGAGGCACTGGAACTCCGTGACGGCGACAAGTCCCGCTATCTCGGCAAGGGCGTCACCAAAGCAGTAGAGAACATCAACACAGTTATCGCAGACGCGATCATCGGCATGGATGCTTTTGATACATATGCAGTAGACAAGGCAATGATCGAAGCAGACGGCACAAAGGATAAATCCAACCTCGGTGCAAATGCCATCCTCGCAGTTTCCATCGCATGCGCAAGAGCTGCAGCCACATCGCTCGACATCCCTCTTTACAGATTCTTAGGCGGCGCAAATGCAAACAGACTGCCCGTTCCTATGATGAACATCTTGAACGGCGGCGCTCACGCAGACAGCGCAGTCGATACACAGGAATTCATGATCATGCCCGTCGGCGCTCCTTCTTTCAAGGAAGCACTCAGATGGTGCGCTGAAGTATTCCATTCTTTGAAGAAACTCCTCAAGGACATGGGCGACGTTACCGCAGTAGGCGACGAGGGCGGCTTTGCTCCCAACAGCCTTAAGAGTGATGAGGAAGCTATCGAGAAGATCCTTGAAGCCATCAAGGCGGCAGGTTATGAGCCCGGCAAGGATTTCATGATCGCAATGGACGCAGCATCCTCCGAATGGAAGAGCGAAAAGGGCAAGGGCTTCTACAAGCAGCCCAAGTCAGGCAAGGAGTTCACATCAGACGAGCTCATCGCTCACTGGGAATCCCTCGTAGACAAGTATCCGATCATCTCGATCGAAGACGGTCTCGATGAGGAAGACTGGGAAGGCTGGCAGAAGATGACCGCTAAGATCGGCAAGAAGGTCCAGCTCGTAGGCGACGATCTTTTCGTTACCAATACCGAAAGACTTTCCAAGGGTATCTCTCTCGGTGCAGGCAACTCCATCCTCATCAAGCTCAACCAGATCGGTTCAGTTTCCGAGACTCTTGAAGCTATCAAGATGGCTCATGCAGCAGGCTATACTGCAGTCACATCCCACCGTTCCGGTGAGACCGCTGACACGACTATCGCTGACCTCGCGGTCGCACTCAACACATGCCAGATCAAGACAGGCGCACCTTCAAGAAGTGAGCGTGTCGCAAAATACAATCAGTTACTCCGTATCGAGGAACAGCTTGGGGGAGCGGCTTTGTATCCTCAGATGAATGCATTCCACGTAACCAAATAACTACCACCAAACCCTCCTGCGTAGAGATTTGAGACCCGGCTCATCCCCCTCTTTGAGCCGGGTCTTTTATCTCTTATTTCCTTATGCTTTTCGATGCCGAAGGATCAAATTCATCTTCGAAGATTATCCTGCTCATGTCAGTTTACTTTCCATGCAACGTTCTATAAAAACATTATAGAACACCGGCAATGATCAGCAAAACCGATAAAAGGATAAAGCCCGCTCCAAGAACGCCCGGGATCTTTACACCCAGTTTTTTGAGCGGGAACAAAACAAGAAAAGCACCGACAGGATTAAGCAGAAGACATATCTTAGGCACATTAAGAGCACCGGTGATGATCGCAGCCGCCACGATAACAGTACTTCCAAGCCAAAGCGTCAAAGCTCCTATAAGCATCGGAGCTTTCATGAACGGGTCAATCGAATTCATAACTTTAAGACTCTCATCATCAGACATCTTTTTGCAGAGTCTCCTGTACAAGACCGGCTTGATGCAAAAGACAGCGTGACAGACAAGCCCCGTATAGCAGGCAATAAAAGTATCGATCCTCAATGCAAGGGCTAAAGCGTTATTCTGTGCTGATATCAGATCTGCCAGAAGCCACATGGTGACATATGCTCCGGGCTGTCCTAAGAATGACAGCCAGAATGAGACAATAAACCTGCTGTCAGTGACGTCAGCCCACCACGGACTGATACCATTTAAAGGCAGTGTCTCACCCGGATTTGCTTTGCCGGGCCTTGCAAGCGGAACATCCGCAAGTGACGCCGCAATACCGCTTATTATCCCAAAGATGCCTAAAACAACATAGTGGTTCATCTTTATCCCTCATGTGCTGATTTATACAGATGGAAATCGCACTTTTCGCCGCCTGTACCGAGTGTCTGGGTGCGCTCAAACGTGATGCCTTTCAGACTGCCGTAAGTATATATGTCGTTATCACAGAAGATATGCGCTATCTCAGGGCATCCGAGTTCTGTTGTATATCTGACATAAGGGCATTTGATCACATCGAAACGGAGCTCGTTGCAGTCCGCATTGTGAAAAACCTGACCGAATCCCGCCTGTTCACCGAACATGCTCTTTGCACCCTTGGCAAAGCCTTTGAGGAATATCGTTCTTCCGAACGGGATCTTTACCATCCTCCGGAATGTCACCGCTGTCTTTTCCGCATAAACGGCCATGCCTTCCTCAATGATCTTAAGAGCACCGGCAGGGTTATATTCCTTCAGTGAAAGATACAGAACAGATGCATTGAATATTCCTTTTACATGCCTGTATTCTTTGTCAGGAAAAGGAGGATAACGGTTCATTGTATCAGCCAGCATTTCTGCTGCTCTGTCCCAGATCGCATCTGCATTATCAGCACCTTCATGCGAAATGATCGTGTCCCTGATGGCACAGGATGCTTTAGATCTTTCCAGAATGGCTTTCGCTTCGCTTTTATCCATTATCAGGTTCCTTTCCAACAAACCGTTTGATCTCATCAACATATCTGTCGACTTCGATCATGGTTGATATGTGACCGCTGTCTATGCCTTCAACAATGGTGCATTCAGGCATAAGATCCGTCAGGTCCTTTTGCATCTCAGGGGTAAAACTGTCATCGTTTTCAGGGAGGATCAGCAATACACGGTCCTTCAGATATGCAAACTCATCCGCGGCACAGGGCATCTGGTTCCCAAGATCAAACAGCAGCTCGGTCATATGGATATCCAGTTCGCGCGTATAGTCGATGTAGATATAGCGGAACATATTCTTAATGTACGCATACTCTTCTTTCGAAACGTTTTCGGCATGGCGCATACACATACGTATCATGGAAGGCTTAAGCCATGAATACGGAACATGCTTTAACACCCAGAAAAGCTTAGGTGCTATCTTCTCATACCTGTCTTTCAACTGTGATATTGTTTTTTCGGAAAGCCCCGCCGTCGAAAACAGACAAATGCCGGCTGTCTGATACTTATACTTTCTTGCAAAGATCTGTGCGACATAACCGCCGTATGAACTGCCGATAAATATGCCTTTTTCTATGTTGAGATATCTGAGAAGCGCAGAGATCCCGTCGGCAAGTTTAGCGTTGTTTGTGCACTCATATGGATAGTCAAAAGTAAGTATCCGGTAATCGGATTCCAAGGCCTTAATGTACGGCATGTACATGTAAGACAGTCCCATGCCTCCGACAAGCAGGACGAGCGTCGTGCTGCCCTTTCCGCAGAGCAGATAGTGGAAATGTGCTCCGTTAACATCTGCCTCCTGATATTTATGTGTGCTGAGAAAAACTTTAACTAATTCTCCGTAAGGTGTTGAAATGTCCATGTTTCAATTCCCCTTATCTTTCATCTGTCTTGAGTATCTTATAGAACACTATTCCGGTAATGAGCAGGACAAATCCGAGAACAAGACTCGTGACCGTAACTGCAGGAGAGATACCTGCCTGGGGAAGATATAAACCTCCGATCAGAAGAAAAACACTTATGATTATGGTAACTATTCCTGTAATCCTGCATGCGTTCTTGCTCATTTTGCACCAGCCTCCATAAGATCGTTCATGTCTTTTTGAAGCAATGCCATATGTGAATATATTCCGTGCATGCTCATGAGTTCATCATGTGAACCTTCTTCTGCGATCTTTCCGTGATCGATCACAAGGATCCTGTCGGCATTTCTTATCGTATTAAGCCTGTGTGCGATGACAAGCACCGTCTTGTTGCGGCAAAGCTCTGTCATACCTTCCTTGATATAACGTTCATTATCCGCGTCAATGCTCGCAGTTGCTTCATCAAGGATTATTATCGGCGCATCTTTCAGGATGCAGCGCGCTATTGAGATGCGCTGTGCCTCGCCTCCGGAAAGGCTCGTTCCGCCCTCTCCTACTATCGTGTCAAATCCGTATGGAAGCTGCATTATGAAATCGTAGCAGCGTGCTTTTTTAGCCGCTTCGATAACATCATCCATAGTGCAGTTTTCCCTGCCCATGGCAATATTATTGAAGACCGTATCCTCGAAAAGATAAACTTTCTGAAAGACCATGCTGATGTGGTCCATAAGTGTCTCCATCGGCATATCCTTAACATTTGTACCGTGAAGGAGGATCTCTCCGTCATTTACATCCCAGAAACGTGCAAGAAGATTTGCGATCGTCGTCTTTCCGCTTCCGGATTCACCGACCAGCGCGATCATCTGATCCTTATCAGCGGCGAACGAAATGCCTTTAAGAACATCTTCATCACCATATGAGAACGATACATTCTTAAACTCGATCTCATGCTCATAATCAGCAAGCGGCTCTTGTACACCATCCAGATAGAGAGGCTTTTCCGCAAACACTTTATCGATCCTGTTAAGTGCGGTCTCCATTATCGTGAGTCTGGAACCCAGCTGGAATACAGTCTTAAACGGCGTAAACAGATTCATCAGGAACAAAAGAACACCGATGAAATTAATGCTGTCCATTCTGCCTGACTGAAGGAGCCAGATTGCAGCAGCGATTATTCCCGCAGTGCCCGCAGCATAGATTATCTCAAGCGTTCTTTCGTAAGGAGCATACTCTCGTTCAAACTGAAGGTTAGCCTCGCGGCTTTTCGCAAAGCTTCCGCGAAGACGCGTCGAACTCTCGCCCGTAAGACCGAAGCTCTTTGATACCGCCATTCCTTCGGCATACTCGATGATAGAACCCGTAAGATCTTCTATGGCTTCCTGTCTTCCGATGGAATTGCGCATCGCGGATCTATTCATCGGTATCGATATAATCAAGACCACAATATCTGTTGTCAAAGCCACAAGGCCAAGGAGCGGATCCATAAAGAACATGAACGCCGTAATCACGAGCTGCGCAAAGAATCCGCTTACGACTTCCGCGATTATGCTCATGCTGTTCTCTTCAACGAACACCATGTCTTCCGTAAGGATGGAACTGATGCGTCCTATGTTTTCATCAGTGAAATAACCCATCGGGAGCTTACGAAGATGTGACGCGAATTCCTTTCTTTTTTCCGCGAACACTTTGTAACCTGATGAAGACTGCAGTCTGTCTGACATATGTCTGAATAATGTGCCTAACGCAAAGCAAATCAGTAGTACGCCCGCCATAATGCAGCATTTAACAGCATCCGCAGTTCCCTGCATCAGTTCTCGGATCAGGAAAATGCCTGCCATTATCGGTGCGTTCTGCGCTATGGAATTGAGAAACGAGAAGATATATGCAAGTCTTATATTTCTTGCATTCTTCTTGTCGCAAAAGACAAGTATCCTGTGCAGCATCCTTATCATGAACCTGCACCCCCCTTCAGTATCCAACGGTTGCTTTCTTCCGTTGCATTCCAGAGTTTTCTGTACTCATCACATTCTTTGATCAGTTCGCTGTGGGTTCCCTGTGCCACTATCCTTCCCTTGCCGAGAACGATTATCTTGTCAGCTTTGGCTATTGAACTGAGCTTGTGAGCGATTATGAGAACCGTCTTATTACGGGTGATCTCTTCTATCGCATCGTTCATCTTCTTTTCGTTCTCGGGATCGATAAATGCCGTTGCTTCATCAAGAACTATAACGGGAGCATTTTTCAGAAGGACCCTCGCAAACGCGATCCTCTGCTTCTGTCCTCCGGAAAGCTTGTTTCCGCAGGCACCGGCCAAAGTATCGTAACCGTTTTCAAAGTTCAGTATGAATTCTTCGCAGCCGGCTCTTCTGGCAGCTTCCTTAACCTCTTCGTCTGTTGCATCAGGTTTTCCGATGCGAATGTTTTCCATTATCGATTTGTTGAAGAGGAAGAGTTCCTGCGATACATACGAGACCTGATCGCCCAAAGTCTCAAGCGAGATCTCGTTTATGTCCTGTCCTCCGATCTTTATGATCCCCGAATCAACATCATAGTAATGTGCGATAAGCCTTGCTATCGTACTCTTACCGCTGCCGGACTCACCTACAAGAGCTGTCATCTGCCCTTCTTTTGCGGTAAAAGAAATACCCTTAATGACTTCGTCACCTTTATACGCAAATCTGACTTTGTCAAATGTAATCGAATGATCAGTTCCTTTGAAGGACTCGCTGCCGCTCTTAAGCGCGGGACGGTCCAAAGCCTTCTCGATAGACTGGATCTTATAGTTAACTCTCGGGAGTGTTCCGATCAGAGCAAGCGTATGTATAAGAAGCGGGCCAAGTGCGTAACTTAAGCAAAGCGCAAGTATATATCTGCTCAGAGTAAGGTGTCCCAGTATTACGAGCAGTCCGCCTAAAGGAAGTGAATACAGGGTTATGTTTGCGAAAAGGCTTCCGTACAGAGCCATCCACGGCCAGCAGACTTTATACCATTCAAGACCGAAATCACGGTATTTATATACGGAATCTTCAAATCTTTCGCCTGATTCATTGCTGCGGTTAAAGATCCTAACAACTTCCATTCCTGATACATATTCGATTATCGAGTTATTCAGTCTTTTTGAAGAAGCAAAATAGTATCCCATCTTGTCCATTCCGACATCGTACATCTGTCTCGACGCCGCATATCCCAAAAGAAGGACAACAACGGAACACAAGGCCATCTGCCAGTCCACGGCAATTAAAACCAGAAGGAGCAGGGATCCTACAAAAATGTTCGAAAAGCCTTCCGGAATAACGTGAGCGAGCATGAGTTCGACTGATTCGATGTCATCGTTGAAAAGCTTTTTGACCGTTCCGATACCCATGTCATGTATGTTTCCCAAAGGCTGGCCGTCAAGTTTCTCCTGAAGGCTGACACGGATGTTCTCCAGTGTGTGGTAAGCAGCGCGGTGACTAAACTGAAGACCTGTCGTATAAGCGACTGCATAAAGGATACCCGCCCCAAGGATCAGAGCTATATCCGGAAGTGTGCTTTGAAGTGTCAGTCCATTGCCATTCAGGAATGCCGTCAAAAGATCGTAGATACCCGCATACGGCAGTGCCCCGCATATTGCTCCCAACACCATGAATATTACAGCGAAGACCACATACTTTTTCCACTTGCCGGTATATTTGAGAACTCTTCCGAACATACCGTATTTCTTTCGTTTCTTTGATGTGTTCTCATCACTCTCGGACATGAAATATCCCCTGACGCGCTGTACTCCGTCAGTGTTAAGGGGATAGAATCCCATTACCCGTCCGCCTTCGATGTGAAGTATATGCGTGCAGCATCTGAGTATAAGTTCAGGATCATGCGTTATTATTACCGAAGTGATCTCATTCCGCATCTCATGCAGAAGCGAACCGAAGCGCTCCATTCCCCTGCGGTCGAGACCGGATGTGGGTTCATCGTAGAATATTATCTCTTTGCCGGCACAGAGTGCCGATGCTATCGCAACACGTTGCTTTTGGCCGCCCGACAGTGATGAAGGATGTCTTTCCTCCGTTCCTTTAAGCCCGAGCTTATCAAGTATCTCCAGAGCCTTTTCTCTTTCAACGGATGCATTCAGCATTACCTCTTCGATAACACTGTCCGAGAACAGCTGACGGTTAACATCCTGCATTACCATGAAGCTCTTGTCCGCACGCTGTCTGTCACTCAGATAACGGCCTTTAAAAGCAATACTTCCGTCTGAAGTTCCGACTCCGCAAAGGGCTTCGGTCATGGTCGATTTTCCGCTTCCGTTATCGCCTATGACCGCAATAACCGAATGCTCAGGAAGCCGCAGTCTTTCAATGTCGAGAATCTGGTTTCCGCCTCTGGTGCAGTTTAAGTCGATTGCTTCAATAACCGGTATTCCGCCATTGCCGAAATCGGCATTGTCAGGATTCTTTTCAAGTTTATTGAGATCAGTGCATCTTAATCCAAGTTTGCTGAGCTCTCCGTCAGAAAGCTTTTCAAGTTCATCGGGAGTATATTTTGCAGTAATGATGCCGTCATCAAGATAGATGAACCTGTCTGCCAGGTCCATCAGATAATAAAGGCGGTGTTCGGAGATAACAACTGTCTTTCCGCTTTCCCTTATCTTTCTCAATATCTCGTGAAGACGGTGGATTGCTTTGCGGTCGAGGTTAGATGAAGGTTCATCGAGAACATAAACATCCGGCTGTGTTGTATATACGCTTCCGCACGCTATCTGCTGCTTCTCGCCTCCGGATAGCTCAAATATATTTCTGCCCATGAGCGTATGAAGCTTCATGTCTTTCTCTGTCTTTATCAGCCTTTCTGAGATCTCCTCCCTGCTCATCCCCTGGTTCTCACAACCGAATACCAGTTCTCCTGTGGTATCGATGTTAAAGAACTGGCTCTTGGGATTTTGGAATACGCTCCCAACAACCTTGCTCGTCTCAGAAAGTTCGGATGACGATACTTTGATGTCATTTACTGTGACTTCGCCTTCAAGTTCACCCGGATAGAAATGCGGGGCCAGCCCGTTTATCAGTCTTGTGAGTGTTGTCTTGCCGCATCCGGAAGATCCGCACAATACAATGAATTCTCCGTCATTGATCGAAAGATTGATGTTATCGACACCTTCTCCGGTACCTCTCTCTCCGCCGTAATGAAAACTGACATTATCGAATCTGATCACAAAAACGCTCCGTTTTTAACCATCTCTCCCACAACTGCCGACAGCGCGAAAAGTGCGACGAAAAGCACTATCAGAAGATAATCCACAGCACGAAGCTTAACTTCCTCATAAGAACTTCTTCTTACGTCTATGTCCATTCCCCTCGCCATGGTAGCTGCCGCGAGTTCCTCCATGACACTTATCGAAGAGAACAGCATAGGGATCAGAACATACTCGATCGTTCTCCACGGATGTGTGATTATCTGTACCGGGCTTAAAGAGATTCCTCTGAAAGCCATGGCCTTGCGTATTCCATTCCATTCTTCGGTAACCGTGGGAAGAAATCTGAAGAACACAGCTGCTGGTACAACTGCTTTTACGGGAACATGCATCGCCTGAAATGCCGACAGAAAATGGCTTATCCTGGTTGTCTTGATAATGAGCAGGACGCTCATGATCGGCGGAAAGGCAAACATAAAACTCGTTGTGACAAGCGTTAAGATCATGACGATCAGTTCGGGTGCGCCCTGTGAGCTTCCCATGACCGCGCGCACAAACAGCACGACACCCAAAGCTATTCCCGCCTTAAGCGCAGTGAGCGGTTTTCCGCACAGTGCAAACAAAACGCACAGCACCACGGAATACAGCGCCATTCCAAGATCACTGAAACTGCTGACACATACAAGGCTGCTTGTAATGAATATCAGTACTTTGGTCCTTGGATCTACGCTGATGAGTCCGTTTGTTTCTTCGCCGTAAAAAGTAAGGTCCATTTAAGACTACGAAAGCTCAGACGATTCCGGCCTTCTCAAAGTGCTTTCTGATAAGTTTGGAAGCGATGAGAACACCGATTCCTGCGCCAAGCACTGCAAGTCCCATCTGTGCAAAAGGCATCCAGCTTGTTGCAAGAGCGGCAACACCGTTTGCATAGTTCTCACCGTAATATTCGGTTGCCATTGCGATGAATGAAGATCTGTTGAAATACAGATTCGTGAAAGGGCATACCATGTTGAGGTTGAAAACAAGATATGAGATAAGGAAGAATTTCTTTGACTTGTATTTACCTATAAGGAGTACTAATTCAGCAAGAACGGCAACACCGATCGCAAGGAACATGCCGGGAAGATAACCCGATGAAGCGGTTACGGCAAACAATACGCCTAAAATGAGTGCCGCACCGAATTTATGAACCTTAAGTACGCAAAGCTCATAGATCGTTGCGCAAACAATACCGACAAACAACGGGTTCATCAGATACAGGACGGGTACAACGCCGGTAACCATTACGATTATGAGCATTACGACTATATAGATAGCTCCGAATGCACCTGCGAAGATCAGATCCTTTATACGCAGTTTCTTGTCGTTGTTTGCTGAAGTATTTACTATTTCTTTCTTTGCCATTTTGAAATCCCCTCTATAAAAGATATATTAGTTAGCGGTCGCTAACTAATATATCTTCTAAGGGTTTCAAAGTCAACAGTTATGATGCATATCCTAATGTTTGTAATGCCCGTTTATTTCACGACAAATGTCAGAAGCAGATAATCGATACCGGATATCACAAGGCTCATGACGAGCGTATAGATGCAGCCGATCAGAAAGCCTTTGAAGTGATACAAGTAATCGTGATAACCTTTGCAGCCTTCCGTACCCTGTATCACTACCCACTTCGGCGTTATCTTGCATATTATCAGCCAGTCCATGACGAGCAGGTCAACGGTGTTCCATACCATTCCGATTATGAATGTGAAGAGCAGAAGCACAAGATAAGACGGCTTATTTCCATGGTACTGTATCAGACCAAAAGCAATCAGTGTTCCGAAGATAACGATCGAACCTATGAGTCCGAATATCTTTGAAGATTTCTTCTGTTTGGCAGTCGGCTCAGGCAAGGTTGAAGCTTTCTGAATGTCCTCCGGGTAATCATGCATCATCTCCCACGGATATTTCGTGACAAACACATAAACATATATGATCCAGAGCACAGACCATATCATGCCTTCAATCAGAGCCGTGATCACCATATCTTATCTTTCCTTTCTGAAAACATTGAAATCACAGTACCCGTCACCGACGGCAATGGTATGCTCACGAACGAGCCTTGCACCGCCTAAGTCATAGCTGATGTAATCGGTCATGCACAGATACTTGATCAGGTATAAACAGTTTTCTCTCTTACCTAGCTCACACAATCCGCATTTCGTATATGTGAATTCGTAATTATCTTCACTGTTCTGTCTGAACGTGGATACCCAGTCCATCTCATACTTTGAATCCTGCGATCTCAAAGCCGCATTCTTTTTCATCCGGATCGTTTTCTCCGAAAAGATACTGTCATTCTCCTTATTCCTGCGTTTCATTTCATCGCAAAGAGAAATAATCATCTTCTCGAAAACCTTTTCAGTTATGATCTCCGGAGCAGCCTTGTGAAAAGATATCAGATAACATCCGATGACAAGTGTGCTCAAAAGCTCATTGTCCTTCGCAAGTCCCGGAGTCCTTTCAACGACCGCGCGGTACTCATTACGGAACGATCTTTTCAGTTCTTTCGTTATCGTGATGCCTTCAGCCTCAATACTCCCGTAAACGGTCTTATCAAATATCAAAGGCATCATCCTTGCCATGAAACCGTACTTCATGTCATGCTTCCTGCAGTGCCACCATATGCGCGTATGTACCGTTCTGTGCCATGAGCTCAGCGTGGTTTCCGTGCTCTTTTATCTGTCCGTCTGAAATGACAAGGATCTGATCAGCGTCTCTGATCGTTCTGAGCCTGTGTGCGATTACCAGCAAAGTCTTATCCTTGCAGAGCTCTGATATTGCCTCCTGGATTGCCCTCTCGTTATCTGCGTCAACACTCGCAGTTGCCTCGTCAAGGATAACGATCGGTGAATCTTTCAATATGCATCTTGCGATTGATATTCTCTGCTGCTCACCGCCTGACAGCGATGCGCCGCCTTCACCGATCACGGTGTCAAAGCCTTCGGGGAGCTGCATTATGAAGTCATAACATCTGGCTTTCTTTGCAGCTGCTTCGACTTCTTCACGTGTTGCATCGGGACGTCCGATCGCGATGTTGTTGTACACGGTATCCTGGAACAGATATACCCTCTGGAATACCATGCTTATCTGATCCATAAGAGAACCCAAAGAAACGTTTCTTATATCTTCTCCCCTGACAAGTATCCTGCCGCTCTTAACATCCCAGAATCTTGCAAGAAGTGAAGCAATGGTGGATTTACCGCCGCCGGAAGGGCCGACCAGAGCCGTCATCTCGCCCTGCTTGATATCGAATGAAACATTTGAAAGAACGTCTTTTTCCGCATAGGCAAAACCGACATTATCGTATTCGATCTCATTGGCAGAAGATGCTGCGGAAGCAAGATCTTTCTTTCCTTCATCATTAAGTTCTTCCGCATCAAAGACTTCTTCGATACGGTCAAGGCTTGCGGATGTAACCGTAAGTCTTGCCATTTGGCCATAGTAACTTTTTATGGCTACGAACAGATCGAAAAGGAACAGTGCCATTCCGACCATGTATTCTGCGGATATCGTTCCTGTCGTATAAAGAAGTGCGCTCATTGCAAGTGCTGCAGCAGTGCCGATACCAAAGGTAAGATAAAGAGCTCTTGACCATGGTGTGTAATCCATTTCATAAGCAATGCTTTCTTTGCAGCTTTTGGCAAATTCATCCGTCAGTTTCTTCGATCTGTCTCCGAGCAGGTTATAGGATTTGATAATGCCCATTCCTTCTGCAAAATCAAGCACTTCTTCGGTAAGTGACTCTGCCGCTTCCTGCTTCAGATGCGAGTGCTCCATGTTGGTCCTTAGCATCAGGTTGCCGACGATGATAAATGCTATGACTACCATCAGTGACAATATACCCATCCTGTAATCCATCACGAACATCATTACTATCATGAGTCCCTGAGAAATAAGGAACGTAACGAGCTCAGACAAGACACCCATACAGTTCTCTTCGATAAAGACCATGTCGGTTGCAAGGACGGAACTGATCTTTCCGATGTTTCCTTCAGTGAAATAACCCATCGGCAGCTTACGCAGGTGATCACCAAGCTTAAGCCTCATGTCTGCAAATACCATATATCCGGTAGCAGACTGCAGTACATTAGAAATGTGTTCGAAAACGGCTTCAAGTATTACGCTTGCCAATACGGCAATACCAAAGTAAACACACTTGGTCTTATCCATCTGTCCCTTCATGAAGTAACTGATGCAAAGGAAGCAGAGTATGAGCGGGACCTTCATCATTATCCCCTTAAAAAACGCCGTTATGTATGAAGCTCTTATTCTTGTTTTATACTTGCCGGTCTTATTGATTATTCTGTGCAATATACTAAGCATACCGGTCACACCCCCTTTATCTTCCATGTGCTTGCGCTGACTGACGCATCCCAGAGTTTCTTATATTCCGGGCATGTCTGAAGCAGCTCATCGTGCGTACCTGATGCTATGCAGATACCTTCCTTCATTACGCATATCTTGTCCGCATTCTTTATTGTTGAAAGTCTGTGAGCTATTACAAGTACCGTCTTATCTTTTACTATCTCGTCAAGTGCCGCATTCATCTTCTCCTCATTCTCAGGATCCATGAATGCAGTTGCCTCATCGAGAACTATGACAGGTGCATCTTTAAGGATTGCCCTGGCCAGTGAGATCCTCTGGCGCTCGCCACCTGACAGCTGCTTTCCTCCGTCTCCCGCCTGTGTCATGATGCCTTCGGGGAATCTGTTTAAGAACTCAGTGCACTGCGCTCTGTTCGCCGCATCAAGCACCTCTTCTTTAGTCGCATCGGGTTTTCCGATGAGAATGTTTTCGTAAAGTGTAGTGTTGAACAGGAACTGATCCTGGGAAACAAATGCGACCTGATCGTTCAATGCCTCGAGTGACATGTCTGTGATATCCTGACCTCCGACCGTTATTGAGCCGGAATTGAGATCATAGTAGTGGACCAGGAGTTTTGCGAGTGTGGATTTACCGCTTCCGGATTCACCTACAAGAGCAGTGGTCGTTCCCTGCTTAAGTGACAGATCAACACCGTGGAGGACCTCTGTCTCACCGTAACCGAAATGAATATCCTTGAACTCGATGTCAAAGTTGCTTCCGGTGAAACCGGCCGTTCCTTCTTTAAGCGCCGGCTTATCCATCATCTTCTCGAGCTCTGCGATCTTATAATCCAGCTGCGGGAACTTTCCTGCGAAATTCAGTGCCTTAAGGAATGACGGACCTACTGCAAACGACATGCACATAACAAGGATGAACCTGTCCAGGCTTATGAAGCCTCCCAGGACCATGCCCGAACCAAACGGAAGCATCAGGAGAACAAGGCAAGGCAGAACGCTTGTATACATAGCCATCCAGGGCCAGCAGACCTTATACCATGCTATAGTGAAATCCCGGTAGTTTCTTACCACCTCACCGAATCTCTTGTATGAGTCTCCGTCCTTATTAAAGACTTTGACTACTTCCATTCCGTTTACGTATTCGATGATCGTATTGTTCATCTTTGCAGCGGATTCGTAATATGCATTCATCTTTGACATGCCCTGATGCATCATCATGCCCATTGCAAACATTCCGACGATAAGAGGCACAAGTGAAAGCAGTCCGAGTCTCCAGTCCGCTATGAACATCAGTACTATGATGATAATAGGAATGGCAATATTAGCGATGCCTTCAGGAATGGCATGAGCAAGCAGCAATTCTATCTGATCGATATCGTCGGTAAATACTTTCTTGATGCGTCCCGTTCCCAATTCCTTTATGCTTCCTAAGGGCTGCTTTTCAAGCTTTCCCTGCAAAGACACTCTGAGATTTTTCAGCGTGTTGTATGCGCTCACATGTGAGAAAGCAAGTCCCTGCACATATGAGACCGAATAGACGATCTCGCACACAGCCACAAGAGCTACTCTTATCAGCACGAATTTCATGTCGACGCTTTCGCCTCTGGTAAGCGGAGTTATGATCTGATACAGAAAGAAATACGGCACTACCGATGCAATGATGCCTAACGTCATAAGCATGACTGCCCATACGGTGTACTTCTTGTACTCTCCGATATACGGAGCCACTCGTTTAAACATTTGATCCTCCCCATTCGGTTAGCGTTTGCTAACCTTGATTGTATTATTTAAGCCGCCCAAAGACGGCTTTGTTTACGTTTTATGACAGGCCTATCGCTTCTGCCCAGTTAAATGCACGGCAAACGACCTTGCAGTGTTCCTCAATCTGCTTCCAGGTCATCTTGTGAATGAACGGCTCGTATATCAGCGTCCAGAATGACGTGCAGAGAACATGCATCTGTTCTTTGGAGATCTCCGCTTTTGCAAGTCCTCTCTTTTTTGCCTCAAGATAATAATGCATATAAGCTTCAGTCATCTGCAGCGCGAAATCGTGTCCGTAATTCTCATATACGGTTCCTGAAGATCTTTCGAGCAGAAGGTAAAAATCTTTTCTGATAACCCATATCATCTTGAACATTTCAAGGATCTTTCCTTCATTCATTACCCAGGTTTCCGTTACCTGTTCATCAGTCATGCCGGAAAGATCAACATTTGAACGCAATGAAATGAAACTGTCCATTTTGGCAGTGGCATCTTTTACGACTGCGCAGAACAGTTCTTCTTTCCCCTTATAGCGCTTATACACAGCACCGGTCGTAACTCCGGCATTATCACATATTGTTTTGAGATCAGCCTTTAGAAATCCGTGACGCAGGAATTCCTCCCGTGCGCTCTGGAGCAATCTCGGATCGATGCTGGTATCACGTACTGACATATCACCCTCAAAATGCGGTTACTGATAATTCGATTATCGGTAAAGTTTTTATCACATACGGCCTGAGGTGTCAATATTTAAAGGATTATTCCGCAAAAAATACCAATAATATAAACTTGTATGGTTCTGCAATTATCCGCAGAAAAGCATTCCCGTTCATTTTAAACAGTAAGTTTTCTACACGAAAATGTGTCTTTTTAGTTAACAGATTCCGTTTACTCTTGGCTAACTGCCATGTCAGGTGAAAAAATCAAAGCATCAATCCACAAGGAGGATAAATCTATGGCATATGTAATTTCTGATGCTTGCGTTTCATGCGGAACATGCGCTGATGGCTGCCCTGTCGGAGCTATTTCTCAGGGTGATTCACAGTACAACATCGATGCTAATGTCTGTGTCTCCTGCGGTGCTTGTGCAGGTTCATGCCCTACAGGCGCTATCGCTGAAGGCTGATAAAGTCCTTACAAACAGACAAGTTTCAAAACGGCAGGTACCCCCTGCCGTTTTTCCTGTTATTTTATTTCTTTCATGGACAGCATCGTATAACCCGCATCGCTGACTGTCTTCCAGCATACAGCTTCATTAAGGGCCATCTTGCTCCTCAGCTTCACAGTCTTCTCTCCTACGTCCGCAACTGCCCAAAGTCCTTCTGTTGAATTGAATGCATTCTCAACACGCCTTGCACAGTTGGAGCAGTGCATGCCGTCAACACTAAGCTCATAAAGGTAGGGATAATTGGATGCTTTCCTGTCTGACACCTTTACCTTTTTGGGCGCAGCTTCGCGCTCGCCGCAGCATGACGAACCGTGACGCGCACGCTTTACCGTTCCATAGACAGCCAGACCTACAATTGCGATAAGAACAACATAAACAGCAATACTTCCAATATCCATATTTATTACTCCTTACCGCTTATCCTGAAACAAAAATCGCAGCAACTGTCTCCCCTGCCCAGTGTTCCTTTTCTTTCGAAAACAACACCGTTCTTCAAGTTTCCAAATGAGATATCATCCTGAATGCACACTGCCGGGCAAACCTCAGGACATCCGAGTTCATTGAACGTCTTAACGTAAGGACAAGTCAGCAGATCGTATCTTTTCTCACGGTTCGTGTTGCAATGCCAGTTTCTTTTGAATCCCGCTTTTTCGCTGAATATCCTCCCCGTTATGAATCCTGCTGCACGCATAAACACAGGCGCCGGAAGCCTGCCGATCTTATTGTGTTTTGCGATTGAATCCGGCTTCATTGATTCTGTTATCAGATCTATGGCTTTTTCTTTTCCTGTTAACTTTGCAAGCGGAATATAAAGCGATGAGATAGTAACTGCGCCCAAAATATGACCTCTGCGGATACCTTTTTCGTTTTTATATCTTGTACTGTATCCACTGTATAATTCAGAAGCCTGGTCAAACAGTTCTCCGGCGCATTCATCACCGAATTCTGCAGCTATCTGATCATACGTATACTTCCATCCGCATGACCGCTGAACTGTATTAAATCTTCTGCGGCCCATAACTCAGCCCCGTTATTCAGTTGCCCTTTCACTTTTCGTTAACGGTCTTCTTGATTATGCCGAATGCCTCATTACTGATTATGTGTTCTATACGGCATGCATCTTCTTCGGCTGTCTTTTCATTAACGCCGAGATCAATGAGAAACTTGCTTAATACGACATGTCTCTCATATATCTTCTCTGCTATCTTGCGTCCTGCTTCAGCAAGAGTTATGTAGCCCTGCTCATCTATGCGTACATAGTTTCCGTTTTTCAGTATTGCCATTGCGCGGCTGACACTCGGTTTGGAAACGCCTAAATACTTGGCAACATCCATTGAACGTACAGGCGCGTCTTTCTGTGAAAGCACCAGTATTGATTCAAGATACATCTCACCGGATTCCTGCATAGATCTTATCCTCCAAATCAGTTAGTGATCTTTTTTCTGTTATTAACGGCAAAATAAAATGCCAGACACATAAATGCGTATCCCCAGGATTCTGCACATGCCGTAAGGAAAGAAAAATCGCTGTTTGCCGCGACAAGCACTGCGCCTATTATCTTGCCGACAATACTGAGACCAAACGGGCACAGGATAAACGCAGTTTTTGAAATACCGAGTTTTCCTTTCAGAACAAAATACATATAAGCAACCGTTACGGGAATATCGCATAAATAGCACCAGATAAGGAACGGTCCCAAAGCCGCGCAGACCGGAACCATGAAAACGCTGTTTGCGGAATTGATATCAAGTCCTGCGCGAAGTGATGCCTGAATGAACAGAAGTACAATGCAGCATGCGACGTGAAATGAGACGAACATCATGGGAGCTGATGCCAGTCCGAACTTCATAGTCTTATACATCTTGCTGCTCTCTGATATGCCTTTGTCTTTAAGCGCTTCCAGTATCGCAGGTGCAAACTTCCAGCAACCGAAACCGGAAAGAATTCCGAATAAGAGCGACAGCACATAAAACCATGTTGGAACCTGTGCTATCGATGTGTTGCTGATGCCGAACATCAGCGGCTCACCGCCTTTAGGTTCGTATCCTATCAGCCAGTCACCCACTCCACATAAGAGGAGTGCGATAAAACCGAAGATGAATAATCTTTTTAATCTTACCGTCTTGGTATCCACGGAATGCACCTGTTCACTCTCTTCTTATATTCTTCGTATTCACTGCCGTACAGACCTGTCAGCCATTTCTCTTCCGTATTCTTGAGTACGACTGTCAGGATGATCCAGTTGATGAAGATAAACGGAAACACCATGTAGTTGTGCCACATCAGTGAAAGTCCCGTTATAGCCATCCACCAGCCACTGTACATGGGATTCCTTACCCAGGCGTATATACCGCCTGTCTGAAGCTTGTTCTCGGTAATGCTCTCATCCATGTTTGAACGGAGCGCACCGATGTACCAGACTGCTGCTCCTGCAACGATCAGCAGGATCCCCAGTATGCGGAATATCCATGTCCAAATATCTTCGAGAATGCCGAATCTGAAAACCGTAACAGATAAGACGATACCTATAACGGTAACCAGACCGACACCTGAGATCAGATACGGTCCGATTCCGAATAAAGGAAGTTTCTGTCCTTCTTTTACAAAGTTTTTCACAAACAAGATTCTCCTGTACGCGGAGATTATATCACGATAAGTTAGCTATTGCTAACCATATTCATTTATTTTATCAGATCTTCCAGTTAGCAGCTTCCTCCCTGAGCTTGATAAACCTGCTGTAACGCTCACTGTTAACGAGCAGTTCCTCGTGGGTTCCGCTGCTTATCTTTCCGCCTTCGATCACCACTATCTTATCTGCATTCCTGATGGTCTTTAGTCTGTGAGCGATCATGATGACTGTCTTATTCTCAGTCAGCGCATCAAATGCGGCAGTAAGCTTGTCTTCGTTTTCCGGATCCACGTTTGCCGTCGCCTCATCGAGTATTATTATCGGGGCATCTTTAAGAATTGCTCTCGCAATCGAGATCCTCTGTTTCTCGCCGCCGGAAAGCGTTGCGCCGCCTTCGCCTATGACAGTCGAATATCCGTCAGGAAGCGACATTATGAAATCGTGGCAGCATGCTTTCTTTGCGGCAGCCACAACATCTTCGTGGCTTGCATCGCTCATTCCGAACTTGATGTTGTTCTCTATCGTATCCGCAAAAAGATATACATTCTGGAAAACAACGCTGATCTGCGACATAAGGCTTTCCAGCGTATAGTCTTTTACGTCTCTTCCTCCGATCGAAATGCTGCCTTTATCCACATCCCAGAAACGCGCTATAAGCATTGCAAGCGTCGTCTTTCCCGCACCGGAAGAACCGACAAATGCAGTCATGGTATTCTCGGGGATCTCGAGGCTTACATCATTTAATATCTCGTTATCACCATACGCAAAAGATACGTTCTTCAATGAAATACCGTGATCTTCAGGCGTATAATCTTTGCCGTTCTCATCCATGACCGGAAGAAGGTTTACCTTGTCGGCTTCTTCTATTGAGCTTGAAATTACCCTGAGTACAGTAAGTCCCGCACCCGTCTGTTCGATGTCAGCGAACACTTGGAATGACATTATTATCGTTATCAGTGTGTATGTGATGGTCATGTTTCCCGTGATGAACATTGCTACGGCAAAGAGCATCATCAAAGCTTTAAACGCACCTAATACCGTTCCCTGGATCCTTGCATACGGGATGAAAAGCCTTTCCATAGCCATGTTACTGTCGCGGTTATCGTCTATTGCTTTCTTTAATGCCTCATCACCCTTGCCCGTAAGGTTGAACGATTTGATGACACTCATTCCCTGAAGGCTCTCAAGCACCTTGGATACAAGTGCCGCCTGATTCTTCTGTCTTACGGGAGATTTTGACCTGCTCTTCTTTTCCATTGAAGATGTGATCATCATGTAGATCGCCATGCCTGCTAACACGATCAGTCCGAGTCTCCAATCGAAGAACAGGATGCAGATCAAAAATACGACGGCATTCATCAGTCCGCTCAGGATGAGAACAAGGACATTCGCTCCCTGGTTCTCAACAACATCCAATACGGTGGTTGCGATACCTGTAATCTGTTCAAGATTGTTGTCATTGAAATATCCCATCGGAACTTTCTTAAGTCTTTCTGCAATCTCGAGACGCTTGTGTGCGCTCATGAAATATCCTGCATGTACTGACTGAAGGTCCGCTATCATCTTAAGGAAAAACTGACCCAATATGCTCACACCCAAAAGAATGAGTGCCGTCCACGCGGGCTGCATGGTCTTGTCACCTTGTTCGAAAGCCAGGAGAACGAAATATATCGCGGCCATCCTGAACATCGAAAACAGTGACTTGAAAAATGCTACTAAAATGGCCCTGTAAATCCTGGTCTTTTCCTGTCCGGAAAACGCGATTATCTTTCTGATTGCTTCCAGCATTAAGCAACACCTCCTTCGCTGACATGTGCCGTCCACATGTTCTTGTAAAGCTCGCTCTTCTCAAGAAGCTCGCTGTGTGTTCCGGTGCATTCGACTGTTCCGTCATTTACCAGAACTATCTGATCTGCTTCCGTGATCGTTGAAAGCCTGTGTGCGATGATGATGACCGTCTTATCTTTGATCAATCCGGTAAGTGCTTTCTGCATGACGGCTTCATTCTCGGGATCGATATAAGCAGTAGCTTCATCCAGGATTACGATAGGCGCATTCTTGAGCATCGCCCTTGCTATAGCGATCCTCTGGCGTTCACCGCCTGACAAATGCGTTCCGCCGCTTCCGACTTTTGTCTCATAGCCCTGAGGAAGCGCTCTTATGAATTCATCACATCCGGATGCCTTTGCTACTTCCATGACTTCTTCATCCGAAGCCGAAGTCCTTCCCATGCGGATATTGTTCATTATCGTGTCATCGAAAAGCCAGTTGTCCTGTGATACATATGCGACCTGATCGTAAAGCTGTTCGAGCGGGATCTGCTTTAAGTCCTTTCCGTCCATCTTGATCACGCCGTCCGCGACATCCCAGAATCCGCCGATTAGTTTTGCTATGGTCGATTTGCCGCTTCCCGAAGGACCGACAAGTGCCGTAAAGCTCTTTTCGGGAATTGTAAGGCTGACGTTATGCAGTACTTCTTCACCTTCATGGTATGAATAAGTAACATCGCAGAGTTCTATGTCATGACCCTTAAACTCAACCGGTGTCTCTGAATGCTTCTGTTCTTCGCCTGAAAGAAGTTCATCAACAGTTGCAACAGTGGTAGCCACCTTTGCGGAGGAATCGGTAAACTGAATAGCTGCGATAATAGGTCCGACGATGCACATTGAAAGCATTATGGAAGTCATGAATACATCTGCCGAAATGCTTCCGGTCGTGTACATCCACCAGCCCACAGGCAGTACCGTGACCAGTGTGCAGGGTGCGATCGTATAGCAGAGTGCCTGGCATACTTCCGTTTTCTTCATCCAGTAACAATAAAAGGATGCATTGGCCAATACCTTGTCTTTAAATTTCTGATATGAAGACTTGCTCTGGTTATATGCCTTGATAACTTCAATGCCGTGAACATATTCAACAATGCTTGCATTCATGTCCTGAGTTATCTCAACTGATGTCTGGTAGTCTTTACCGTAGCTTGCAGCGATGAAACCGAAGAACATCAGACCTACGGGTACGGAGATCAGGCATATGAGTCCCATTCTCCAGTCGATCGTCATCATGTATACCCATACTGCGAGCGCTCCGATTATGTTTGAAGTAAGTTCCGGGATCATGTGTGCCATCGGGCGCTCCATGCACTCTACTTCGTCAACGATTATCTGCTTGAGCTTGCCGCTTGATGTGTCGATGATAGTACCAAGCGGCATTCTGGGAAGTTTTGCAAATATCTGCTTTCTGATCTCACCTAAGATCGAGAAAGTTGCTTTATGGCTTACACTCAGGCCCATTGCATAAAGGATGCTCTTAAGCGTAAATCCCGAAAATGCCAAAACGATAAAGACCAGATAATAATTCCATTCCTTATATCCTGATATCATTCCGGATATTATCCTTGCGGCTGCAACATACGGGATAATTCCCGAAATGACGCCTAAGACTGCGAGCAGTACTGACAGCAAAAGTCGGCCGTGTTCCTGCTTAGCGATCTGCCAGATCCTAATCATCGGATTCGTTTTTTGTTTTTCCAATTTCTTCTCCTCCTTTGCGGTTAGCATTTGCTAACTCGTATCTCAAAAATATACCGTCCGCCAAAAGCGAACGGCATACTTAGAATCCCAGTAACTGTCTGTAGCCGGCGGCGCAGAAGTCGCTGGCTTTCTTTGTCTCAAGGATGTTTTCTTCTTCGGATACTCCGTCAAGAAAAGCATCAAGCATTGAATTTATGACCATGGATGAACCAAGTCTTACGAAACGCTCAGATATATTCTCAGGTTTTTTCATAAACCTTTTGCAGCTCTCAAAGAACAGCATGGTATTTTTGCACTCCGCATCGATCAGATCTGAAACAAAATTCTCATAACTTGTTCCGCTGCTGCTCTTAAGGACCAGCATGAAGACTTCCTTTTCCGAATACACATAGTGGATCAGCGTTTCGATAGAGCTGTAAGACGCCTCAAACACTTTCATGACATCTTCAACTGTTCTTATGTTGATATCGCTCATATCCTGATATGCCTCGTTGAACACCGAAAGCTTTTCCGATACCAGCGCGGCAAAGAGAGCGTCCTTGCTTTCAAAATGAGCATAGAAAGCTCCGTTGGTTACGCCTGCGTCTTTGCAAATATTCCTAATGGATGCATTCCTGAAGCCGACTTCACTGAAAGTCTTCATCGCACTCTTCAGGATCAATTCGTGTGTTTTAGCGTAATCGTAAGACATCCGCAGCACCTGTTCTCCAATAATATTACGCCGTAATATTACGGCGTAATTTAATCGTTGTCAATAGCGGTTTTATGCCATTTTCCAGTTCTGTGAAATATTCTGCTGACGTGTCATGTTGCTGTAGATGCTGTCATATGCAGACAGTTCTTCGGGGCTTCCCTGCTCTGCTACCACACCATCCTTAAGAACAACGATATGATCCGCATTGGCGATCGTTCTCATCCTGTGCGCGATGATGAGGACCGTCTTATCCTTGATCAGTCTTGAAAGAGCTTCCTGAATGACTGTTTCATTCTCCGCGTCAAGAGAAGCCGTTGCCTCGTCAAGAAGGATGATCGGAGCATCCTTGAGGAATGCTCTTGCAATAGAGATCCTCTGTCTTTCACCGCCTGACAGCTCGCTTCCGTTCTCTCCGATAAACGTATCGTAACCGTTGGGAAGCTTGTCTATGAACTCCTCGCAGTTTGCAAGCTTTGCAGCTTTCCTGATATCCTCATCACTCGCGCCTTCGCGGCCGATGCGGATGTTCTCCTTAATGGTGTTATTGAACAGGGTTACATCCTGGAAGACTATGGAATAATCAGAAAGCAGCGTCTCCGGATCGATCTTTGATATGTCTTCTCCGCCCAAAGTTATCTTGCCTTCGTTAACATCCCAGAATCTCGCCGCAAGTCTTGAAATGGTCGTCTTGCCGCCGCCCGAAGGACCGATAAGGGCAGTAACCTCGCCCTGCTTTGCAGTAAAGCTGACATCCTTTAACACGTCCGTATCATCAGAATATTTGAATCCTACGTGATCGAAAACGATATCGTATCCGTTGTTGGTCTTCTGTTCTGAACCTGTCTGTATCTCATGTGAAAGAACTTCATCAAGTCTTTCGGACTGAAGCTCAACTGAGATGACGGCAGCAAAGTTCTGGAGCGTGATCTGCATCGGATCGTAAAGCCTCGATACGACCATGAGGAACATGAAGAATGTAAGCAGTGTGATCTCACCGTTTGCAAAGAGCAGGCCTCCGACTATCGCCGTGGTTCCTATTCCAAGCTTAAGTATGATAGATGCGGAATTAACATAGACGGCCATCTTGAGCTCTGTAAAGAGAGCCATCTTCTCGACTTTCCTGATCTTGCCTTCGAGCACATCCATATATCTGTCTTCAGCGTTGTTTGCTCTAAGATCCCTGATGGATTCCAGACATTCCTGGACACTGTCAGTCATGTCGAGCTTGACTGCCGCATTCTTCTTTACTGCTTTCTTCTCTAGTCCGGAGCATGAAAGAACTATTCCGAGCGATACGGGTATTACCCAGAAGCTTGCAAGAGCCATTCTCCAGTCGAAGACGATGAAAAGGCTCAATCCTACGATAGTGGTTGAGATAAGAGCTCCGATGATCTCGGGGATCCAGTGGCTCGATGCCGTCTCGATCTGTGCGCAGTCTCCTAATATGTTCTGCGTAAGATCGGAAAGGTTTTTCTTTCCGAAGTAAGACAGCGGCAGACGGCGCAGTCTTTCAGCAATGGATGTTCTTCTGACTCCGCTCTCCTTATATGTTGTAAGGAAAGTCATGTTGTACTGAATGAAATTCGTAACTGCTATGAGGATCAGTACCGCAATGCTGCTTATGATATAGAACGGCAGCCTGTCCTTAGTCAGATTGTTACCCAGCAGATCATTTATCAGTGTATAGAGGACTCCTGCAGTCATCATGAATGCCATGTTGGTTATGGTAACGCTGATGCAGGCCTTGATCATGTCTTTGGCGCCCTGAGTAGAGAGCGCATATTTATGCTTTAACTTTTCTACCATATCAGGCACCTACCTTCCATTCGACGGATCTTCCGTATTCTTCAAACATCTTCTTGTAAAGACCTCCGCAGGAGATAAGTTCATCATGAGAGCCGCTCTCTTTGAGCTTTCCGTCATCGAGAACAAAGATCCTGTCTGCGCTCGTAACCGTGCTCAGTCTGTGCGCGATCATGATGATCGTCTTACCTTTTGAGAGTTCTTCAAATGCTGCCTGCACCTTCGTCTCGTTATCAGGATCGGCAAAGGCAGTTGCTTCATCAAGTATCAGGATAGGTGCATCCTTAAGCACTGCTCTTGCGATCGTGATCCTCTGCTGCTCACCGCCGGAGAGGTATGTTCCCTTCTCACCGATGACAGTGTCTATGCCGTTCGGAAGCTTATCGATGATATCCATGCACTGGGCTCTTCTCAACGCATCCATGACTTCTTCTCTTGTAGCATCAGGTTTGGACATGCGTACATTCTCTAGGATTGATGTCTTTATCAGCTTGCTGTCCTGGAAAACGAATGACACGCGCTCCATCAGTTTGTCAGAAGGAATGTCCTTGAGGTTGACTCCGCCTAACAGGATCTCTCCGGAAGTAACGTCAAAGAAACGGACCATAAGTTCTGCCAGAGTTGTCTTTCCCGATCCGGAAGGGCCTACGAATGCGACATGCTCACCGGGAGCAATTTTCATGCTGATATCTGAGACAGCGTCTCTTGCCGCATCAGCATATCTGTAAGTTACGTTATTAAGAACAATGCTGTTGTCCCCGGGAACGTTCTCCTTATCAGTTTCTGAAAGGGGAGAAAGAGCAAGTATGCTGTCAACTCGCTTGAGAGCATCTATAAGCGTCATCTCCGCTTCACCTGAATAAGCGATCTTGGTAAGCGTTACCGTAACCAGCGGAGATACGATTATGTAGTACATGACATTAAGGATATCCGCATTGCCTACACCGTTTCTTGTAAGGAAGTAAGCTCCCAGAACGATGGCGAAGAAGATCGCATTGATGCATGTCATGAACCCGATCATGGGCATTCTCAGCTGCAGAGTATATGCGGTTGTCCATTTTCCGTATCCGTCGATGGAATCTTTAAAACGCTTAAATGAATGAACTGTCTGACCGAATGTTTTTACTACCGGGATGCCTCTTACATACTCTGTAGCTTCACTGCTCATCGTATCAAGAGCATTCTGGTATTCCTTCATCTTCTCCTGCATGCCTTTGCCCATCATTGACATCATGCAGATAAATCCGATGACAGCGGGGATCATGCAGATCAGTCCCATCTTCCAGTCAAATGCGAGGATCAGTACTATCAGTCCCACGGGTGTTACTGCAGCAACAGTCTTATCCGCAAGATTGTGCGCGATATATGTTTCTGTCGCTGCCGTTGATTCGCTAACGATCCTTCTGATCTTACCTGTTCCGTCCTCATCGAAGATTCCGAGCGGAAGCTTGATTATCTTTCTCATGAGTTCGCTTCTCATATTGGCCTGTACCCTGAAGGCAGCTATGTGTGTGCACAGAAGCGCAAAGATATAGATAAGAAGTGCTGATACGGTAAGTATTACCGCTCCCCATGCATATCCGTTGATCCTGCCAAGATCCTTTCCTTCTATCGCAACAGCGATTATCCTCCACAGAAGATAGAACGGAACGAGTGTTACGGCCGCACTTATTCCCGCCAGTATCCTTCCAAGCGTGATAAGATGCCTGTGCCCTCCGGCAAACTGCCCTATCAGCTTCATATGATCGTATTTCGGTGCCTTTCCCAAGTTATTGTCCTCCTTGTTATTCATTTCTTTTTTTGTTAGCTATCGCCGACCGTTAAGCGATAGCCTAAGCAATAAAAAAGAGCCTTACGGCTCTTTTTGCATTCCCATCAGATTTCTCCACCCGGGTAAGAAGAATTCCCGGACTGTACTTAAATGTTCCTCTATCTGTTCATCACTGAACCCGTGCACGACAGGTTCAAAACATGCCGTCAGATATGCTGATAACAAGATGTGCAGTTCTTCTTCGCTTATCTCTTTAACAGGAAATCCCTTACTCTTGAGATAACCGAACATCTTCATCATCTCAGTCTGATTGCTTAATACAAAATCATTAACGAAGTTCTCGTACTTCGTACCGCGTGAACTTGTCAGAAGAAGCCTGAACTCAACTTTATGCGGAATGATGATGTCCCTGATGAGATCAAGGAAAGTCTCCGCAAAAAGATCGCTGTCATCCGAACGGTTTTCGACATGTTCATATGCGTTCTTCTTGTGGTCAGCTGCCCATTGTTCGATCGCATTGATGACAGGTGCCACGATAGAATCGAACATCGCAGCCTTATCAGGATAATGGCGGTAAAGACCTGCAGACGTCATGCCGGCTCTCTCGCCGATACTTCTCACAGATGCGCCTTCATATCCCTTCTCAAGGAATTCTTCACGGATCGCTCTGTTTACCTTCTCATGACTTAAAGTCTTATCTCTGGGCATATCGAATATGTGTCCTTCTCGTTAGTTATCACTGATAGCTAACAAAGATTACTTTATTCGTAAACCATTGTCAATGCTTTATTTGCGTAAAGTTAGCAAAAACTAACCCTCTGTTGTATAATCTCGTTAAATTTGAGGTTAAGACAGGAGCATCTTATGGCATCAATGGCTAAAAGCTTTAAGAAAGCATTTATCAAATATACTAAAAAGCATTATCCTGACGAAGCTGATTCCATCATCAGGAAAGCTGATGAACTGTTTCCTGTTCTCTTTGCCAAAGCACCTGACATCGGCGGCAAGGAAAACCTCATGGCACATAACCTTGATCTCATGATCCTAGCGATATCATTCTATGAAGCTTCAGGTCACAGGATAGACGGCAATTCCATCACTCAGCTTGCAAACGAGCTCTACGAAAAATACAAGTTCATAGGAATATTCATCAACGTCAACCGCAAATGGCAGATGAAGTCACTTAAAAAATCCATGTATAAGCGATATGTTCCTTATGCAAAGCTCGTTGAGGAAAAGCTTGCGCAGGGCCAATGGGGCAACACATGGAGAGTGAAGATCAATCCGAGAAACACAGACGAAGGCGTATGCTTTGATCTGGTCGGCTGCCCTCTTGCTGATTACGCGAGAGCTAACGGCTACATGGATCTCCTTCCCTACTTATGCGCAACGGATCACATAATCCCCAAGCTCGTTCACGCGAAGCTCATCAGGACCCATACATGCGCATTGGGAAGCGACAGCTGCGATTACTGGTATGTCGCTGATGAAAGCGATACGGCCAAAAACTTCAAAGGAACCTTAGTCTGACATCAGGCTCCGAATATCAGCCTGCTGAAACCTGCCACGATAAGTCCGGTCAAAGGACAGAAAACAAATGGCCATATTATCAGGTGTTCCGGAAAACCCAAAGTCTTCATCCAGGTCTTGGACTCCCACGCCTTGCAGTGCTCGGTACCGGGTATCATGATCTTTTTCATGCTTATCTTGCGGAAGAAATAATCCAGCCCTATCAGGTCTCCCATGTTGACAAAGAACATCTCGATATAGCCTGTCCAGAACAGATTCCAGAATCCGCTGACACCGGCCATGTGGCTGCTTGCGATCATGTATGCAAACATCAGCGGATAGATCGGATAGATAACGCTCGCAAGGATGATAACTTCCTTTTTCTTTCTCTTCGGTGATGCCTTCCTGATCTCGGCCGGCAGCATGTTGCAGAAAGCATTCGGAACGAACATCCAAAGGATCGCAATGGTCAGATTGAAGACCAGACAAAGCATTATTCCGTCAAGTAATGTTCTCGGCCAGTTCAATGCTGTTCTCCTTACTTACGCGCAATAACCGTTATCCAGGGCTTGCCTTCAAAGTGATCAGAAGTGACTTCAGAAAAGCCGGCTGCCTTCATGGCTGAACTTATCTGTTCAACCGTATAGCATCTCATTCCGTCAATGATCTTCTCATACTTAAGGCTTGCGTCATCAGTGCCGTCTGATTCATTGACGGCCATGAATATACCGCCGGGCTTTAAGATCTTATAGACCTGGGCAAAGCACTTTTCGAGGCCGGGCCAGAAATATATGGTCTCAAATGCGGTTGCAAGATCGAACGAATCTGCCGGCAGCTTAAGGTTTGAAACATCGCCCTGCTGCACGATCATCTTTCCGCTGTCGATCTTTTCCTTGTTGTATTCCTTTGCTTTCGCAACGGAAACTTCGGAATAATCAACTGCGATTACTTTGGCTTTTGGAAATCTTTTCGAAAGTTCTCCTGCATTCCTTCCGCCGCCGCAGCCGAGCTCGGCGATCTGTGAAGGTGACATGACGGGAAGATGAGACATTCCCCAGTCAGCCATTTTCGCATGACCGCTGTTCATGCCGTTTACCATCATCTTTCCGAGTGTGCCTTCGGGTTTTCTCGTCTGATTTACGAATTTTCTGTACAAGCCCATATCAGTTCTCCTTTGTTTTTAATGCGTTGTGAATCTTGAGATCAGCACCACTATTCCTGCTACTACCGCAGCGCCTGCGACCCATATCAGTGTCAGTATGATGCGCTTCTTAAACATCTGCTTCCATGTCTGAACGAAAGAAAGATCTTCGCATCCGGGAAGGATCCAGAACTTACTGTGCCCGACCCAGATCTTGTCGATGACTATGCCGTCATACCAGTTCATCACTTCAAGGAATAACAGTGCCTGCAGATATGCAGTCTTAAAGTCTGTGACATGGTTCCAAAGTGCGATTATCAATACAAGAGCGATGCCCATTACGGCATAAAATTCCGTCATGAACACTTTGCGTTTTTTCTTCATCTCTTCCCTTGTAGAAAGACCGATCTCAAAGGCACGTTCCTGAACGGTTTTCGGGTAGTAGAAAAGTCCGTTAACTGCACCGCCCCTGACGGAATATCTGACCATCAGCGTGAACAATAAGCAAAACAAAAGGAGTTGGATGACTGTGATCATTCTTCTATCCTCTTATATCCTCTGAAACAAAGCCCCGCGAACAATGCGCAAAGAACTGCACCTGCAAGAAGCCACCACGGGCGGGTTCCCTGAGTCTTAAGGATCAGTCCCGTAACCGCCATGGGAATGCCGAGAAGGCCTCCCAATGTCAGTGAACCGAATCCTCTGTAAAGCCTTATCTTGGGAAGAACACGAGCCAGCTTTGCGATCCTCTCGCTTATCAGTTCAATTACTCCTATCAGCATCAGTATTGTCGGGATCAGCATAAGGGTAGAAAAAAGATTTACGCCTTCCATCAGCGCCTTAACATTGCATACTATCCAGATTATCCAGCCGATATTTCCGGGGATGTCATAACACCACCACTGAACATCTGTAAGCGTCATCTTATACTGCTGCTCTTTCATATATCACATTTCCGCTTTCTTCATGTTGATAAGAAGTCCCGAAAAAGCGATCAGGCTTCCTATGCTTATCCATCCTGTCGTTATCGCATAAACGGCCGGGTAGTTTCCGATCAGTTTGATCAGTATGACGACTGGTAATCCCGAAAGAATCGAAAAGATGCAGCAAAACTTCGGATAAGGTGTCTCATTCTTTAAGAAGGCTTTGAACTGAACTATTGCAACCGTCAAAAAGAACGGAAAGAACACTACAGTAACAGGCAGCAGGAAACAAAGAATGAACTGTACGGCACCGTCCGAGGCTTTTGAAGGATCGATCTTATTCAGCGCATTCAGGTGATAGATCGAAGCACAGCACATTACGTGTGTAAACGGACCGAAAGCGATCATGCCTATAAGTCCTGCCCTGTATGCGTGAGCAAGCTTTGCAGATCTTGAGGCAATAAGTCTGTACACTCCGAAATAGCAGAGCGTCTCGATGGTTATGCCGATCATTCCAATGACCGCCGACAGCACGATCCTGGTATCTGATACGGTCAGATATCTGGAAAAGTACTGTTCAAGACCCGTAAGCGATTCATCCGCTACTCCCCAGCCGAGTATCATGTCTGCAGACAACGCCAAAAGTGATGAAATTATACCGAGCTTGAAAAGATGTGCGATCCTTCCTTTATCGAGTGTTTCCATTTTTACACCTCACAAAAGCGTGCATATCCATGAAAGCAGCGCGACTGAAGGAAAGAAACATATCACATGCGTAAGATGTGTCTTCCAGTTGTATCCGAAAAGATAATGTCCAAGAACAGGCTTGCACTCCGGATAAAAGCTCGGGAAGAAATTAAATCCCGCATTGCATAAAAGGAACCAGTCAAAGAATCCGATGTCGAACGCTTTAAGCAGGATCAGCATGATGAGAAATCTGAAGAAAAACTTCCAGAATGAGAAATCATTCCTGATGCCGTTCCAAGCGCCTAACACCATGGCTCCGCCCATTAGCGCAAACGCAAGGATGATTATTATCCAGCCGACAGCATGCTGACCCTTAAAACGTTCTGGCTTAGTCTTAGGTACCGCATCACGCACCTCTTTCGGAGCAGACGAGAAAAAGCTGTAGTTCTGTACAAAGCCTACTCCGCCAAGGAGAAGAAGAAAAAGTCCCGCCATCATCATTACTGAAAGTCCCAATGTTATAAGCATGCTCTCGTGCCTCCATTCATATCAGCGAACATATCAGTGCGGTTATAAGGCTTCCTGCCAGGATCATGATGCACTGCCTTGTCTGCTGTTTGCGGTTATATCCGAAATCCTGCCAGCCTTTGCACCCTTCCGTTTCCGGAAAGTAGTGCTGGAAGAAATGTGTCTTAGTCAAAAGAACATAATCAAGGCATATGATGTCAAACGCTTTGATAATGCCTCCGATGAGAATGAATCTCAGGAAGAATTGCCAGAAGTTAAACCCGTTCTTTAATCCGTCAATGCCCCCGATTACGAACAATCCCAAAAATCCCAGGCATAACACTGTGAGGATCACCCAGCCGACAACTCTTTTGAAAGACATCGGAAGGTTTTGAAGTCTCGGACGAAGGGCTTCCTGAACATCTTCAGGGAAGTTCTTTGCAAGCAGTTCCGTAGGCATGGTGACCGTCACTCCCCAGATACAGAGGAACAGCAGTACGCAGCCGACAAGAGACAGAAAGAGCGTTGTTATCATGCTGCCTTCTCCGCCTTGCGCCAATACAGATATGCAGGTATGAAGAACGTGGTCTCAAGAAGGCTTTCAAGAGAACCCGTGATGCCCCAGTCTCCAATCAGCTTTGCAACCAGGATAAACATCAGGACAAGTACTGCATATCCGCCGATCTCAAACAGAACGATCCTTTTCTTAAGTCCGAATTTCCCGCTTAAGAATCCGATGAGCAGAATGATGTCGGTTGAATACCCGAGAAGGATCATCACGATCATCATGGGATCAAGCGCTGCTTTTGAGGCATCTGCAATTAACTTAAACTGTTCAAGTGAAACGCTCGCCTTCATTGCCGAGTTATAAGTCAGAGGCTCATATACTCCAAGCACGAAATGCATGTACATGATCCCGCCGAAACAGATCAATGACGGAAGTATAAGTATATATCCTGCTTTCCCAAACGCGCTCCGCAGCATCTTATAAAGTGCTGAATAGCCCAAAAGCATTAGAAGGCTTCCGAGCGCGGCTATCCACATGGATGCCATGAGACGCCAGACGGGAACCTGCCATAAAGACAGTTTGTTTTCCGAAAACATATCTGTTCCCACATACAGGAAAAGATCGGCTATACCATATATCACAGCGCCCGCGATACCCGCGAGCGCCATGAACTTCTTCTCTCTAACACTATTCATTATTTACTTCCCAAATTACGCCCATGTGTTCAAAACCTTGTTCGGGAATACATCCCTTGCACGGGCCTTTATCTTTTCCGGAACTTCCCGAACACCCGCTGCATGAAGAGCAGCTTCCGTTGCATTCGAATTTTCCGAGTTCCGTTTTTCGAAGAACCCCTATCCTTTCAAGATATTCAAGTGTCCTCGTTACATCTTCGACGGTCGTATTCATCTCTTCCGCAAGCATCGCGGTAGATCTTCCTTCGCCGTTTTTGATCTTAATGAGGAGCGCCTGCATATCCATAAAAGTTGCCTCACATTATGAGCAGTCCGATGTGGTACACGAGGAAGGAGATGATAAGAGCTCCGAGCGTGTAATAACCGGTGATGATCGCCGTCCACTTTGCAGAGTGTGTTTCCTGATATGTTGCAGCAAGTGCAACTACGCAGGGGACGTTAAATGTGATCGCAAACATGAAAGCCAAAGCCTGAGGACCTGAGATGTTTGACAGCAGGAGCTGCGTTGAATTTGCAACAGCTTCATTTGTTCCGTTAACTGCACCGTAGATCGTTCCCGACTGAGAATAGAGGGCAGTGAGAACGCCGACAGCACCTTCCTTACCGATCGATGATGCGATGAATGCCATGAACAGCTGCCAGTTCATACCGAATACTTTAGTGACCGGTTCGATCGCTGTTCCGATCTTGTAAAGGGCCGAACCCTCAATGCTTCCTGCAGAATAGCTTAAGATCCAGAAAAGGAGACATACGGGGATGATAACCTTAACGACTCTGAAGAACATATCCTTTGTTCTTCCAAGAACGAATCTGAACATAGCTCCCCACTTCGGCTTGTGATAAGGAGGAAGTTCCATGATGATGCCGTACCTGTCTTCTTTCTTTACAAGTTTTCTTCCGAAGATCTTTGCAGTGATCCAGATATGCAGGAGCATTACAAGCAGGATCGCAATGATTACGAGTACTGCGTAAGGGCCGAAGAAATTTGCTGCGAGCATCGGAATGATGGCCCAAGCTGCTCCGCAGGGAACTGCCCATGCAAGTGCGATCGTAAGTACTTTCTGGTTCCAGTTGTCGATAACGCGGCTGCTCGATGCGCCTCCGATCGTACATCCGAATGAGACGAGGAAAGGCATTACGGATTTACCCTGAAGGCCCATTTTGCTCATCGTGTTATCGAAAACATATGAGATCCTCGCCATGAGTCCGCTCTCTTCGAACATGCCGAATACGAGATTGATACCGAACGCAAAACCAAGCATCTTTACGATGTTTGCAAGTGACTGAAGGATAACGTCGCAGACGATTCCCGTGATTATCGGCGATGCATTTGCCGCGTTGAGCGCATTCCTTACGGGTACTGCCAGTGCAGTAAATACAGAACCAAGCAGCATGATCGGAACCGCGGGGATAAACGATAACAGAAGACCGCCGATTACGATCAGTACTACGACCACCTTGCCCCAGGTCTTGTTTGTCAGGGCCTTGTCGAGTTTGCTTGTCTTTACTGTCGCGGTTACTTTGTTGACAGAATCCGAAAGCAGATCGTCGATCCATGAGAATTTGCACTCGCCCGTAAGCAGAGCGCCCTTGTCGAACCTTGCGGCGTGACTGTTGAATCTTACGAGAGAATCGCCTGTCAGTTTATTCTCGATCTTTGCTCTTACGACTTTGTCACCCTCTATCGTCTTTACCGCCATCCATGTTGATGAACATCCGGGGATCAGATCTTCCGGGATCTCAGCTTTAAGCTCTTCAAAACCGTCAAGCTTGCTGTATCTTTCTTCAAGCGCAGATACATCGAGTGTTGTCTTCTTTGATATGGCTTCATTAAGTGCTGCAAAGAAGTTATCGTACTTCTTTACATCAGTTGCGGACATTAATACTACGGGAATGCCGAGCTTTCTTCTGATCTTTTCCGCATCGATCGTTTTTCCCTGATCTGCAGCTACATCTGCGAGATTAAGGATCAGGAAGCAGGGCACTTTTATGCCCGCGTAATCTGAAAGCATGAAAAGGCTTCGCTCGAGCTGTGAGCTGTCTGCGAGGATACAGACTACGTCAGCTTTTCCTGAAGAAATGTAATCTCTTGTTACGATCTCTTCATCTGAATTTGCAGAGAGTGAATATGTTCCCGGAAGGTCCATTACAACGTATTCTTCACCGTCATGTGAAAAGGATCCCTGCTTTTGTTCTACCGTCTTGCCGGGCCAGTTTCCGACATGCTGTTTCATACCGGTAAGGCCGTTAAACAGAGTTGATTTACCCGAGTTGGGCTGGCCCAAAAGGGCTATGGTCTTCTTGCCGTCCGTCATCAGTTGTCCCTCGTTTCTATTTTGATGTTTTTGCTTTCTTCTTTGTTAAGAGCGACCATCGTGTCGCGCATGAAAACAAGCATCGGTCTGTTCTTATCGTTCTTTAAGACCCTGATGTGACAGCCCGGCGTAATGCCTATGGATGTGATCCTGCTCAGATACCTTGCATCGCCGTCAATGGATGCAACGATACCTTCACTGTTCGGTTTTAGTTCGTTAAGACTCTTCAATGTTCCTGACCTCCTTATAGCCCTTTTCGTGTATGTAGAATCTTCATAAGCATTGATAAAAAGCTTTGTTCCCGGGAACTGCGGTTATTCAGATCTGTCACCGTGTTCTTCTTTTTCAGGAACATGCTTTCCCGCTCCGCAGCCGGATTGGCCGAAGAAGATAGTTCTGATCACTCTCCAGATGAGCAGAAACACGATAAATGCAACTACGGCGGCATATACCCACTTCATCTTCTGAAACAACCCCTCTGCAGCAGTTAGCCTTTGCTAACTTGTTAGTTATACATTGCTAACCGTTTTGTGTCAATACAGCTTTTTTGATAATTGGGGCTGGTTTATTTAATTCCGTAGATCAGGCCGGCATCCTTTATCATCCAGGGAGCCGTAACAAAATCGGGTACGAAGTCCTGACCCTCGATGTTTGCGATGTAATAGATCTCGCTGACTGTACCGCTTTTCTTAAGTTCATATACGAATTCATTCATGTCGCCGTAAAGGGCTTTCTGACCGAACATGTCCTGGAATGCAAATACTCCGCCCTTTTTGACGACACGCAGTGCTTCCTTCACGACTTCTCTCTTATCAGATGCTGATTTGACTTCATGGAAAACGAAATTGCTTACCGCGCCGTCAAATGTCTCATCAGCGAAATCAAGTCTTGCGGCATCACCCTTCTGGAATGAGACCCTGCCGGCAACGCCTTCGATCTTTGCATTCTTCTCGCACTGCTCTTTGGCATAGCTCCACTCAGCTCCCCAGAAATCAATGCCCTTAACCCTTATGTTGGGGAAGGTTTTTGCGACTCTGTTTGTGAGGGCTCCTGCGCCGCATCCTATATCGATTATCGTTCCCTCTTTGTTCTTTTCCCAGTGGAAATGATCGACGAGGAACTGATGGATAGCACCCATCACACCGCCGCCGTTAAAGTCAAAGATGTTCCTGCAGAGCTGCATATATATGGTCATTGCGAGAGCCGCAAGGAATACGACTGTACCGATTATTCCCGGGATCTTTGTCTTTAAAACTATAAACAGTACAACAGTGATGGCTCCTATCACGCACGTTGCGATCCACTGCATCCTGATCATTGCCAGGGGCACCCAGTTGCCGTAGTCTGCTTTTCTGTTCATTTCCATAAGATCACCCTCCGATATATTCGAGCATTCGCTGATAACCCGGCATTGCATCCTTAACAAACGGCATGCATGCGTATGCGTGATACAATCCCGGTTCTATCTCCATGGTTACGTGTACGCCGTACTGCTCCAGTCTTTCTTTGATGGAGTCAGCAGCGGCAGTAAAGACCTCATCGCCACCGAAGCTCAGGTAGACATCTTTAAGGCCCGTGTAATTGCCCAGCTGAAGCGATTCCATATAATCAGGGGCCTTCTTCCCGCCGGTCATGCCTTCCCATACCATATGAGTTGCCTTCTGGCTCATGATTACATCAGTCTTATCAAGCTCATCAGCCATCCTTCGTTCTTCATCGCTTATCAGGAGCGACCCCGGAGAGCCCGCATAGACCTTTCCCGGCTTGGGAAGTTCAGGCTCGATGTCATTGATATAGGAAATAAATCCGAGTGCGAGATTCGCACCGCTCGAACCGCCCAGGATACAGATGTTTTCAGGCACATACTCCCTCAGCATTTGTTTGTAAAGTTCAAAGACCATCTTATAAACATCCGGAAGAGTATTGCCCGTATGAACTAAAGGATAAAAAGGCAGAACAAAATCCCTTCCTGTCGTCTTGGCTATACGCAGGACTTCCCTTGCCTGTGAAGGCTTCGGGTATTTGAGCATACCTCCGCCGACAAGATAGATCCCCGCCTTCCTGCACTTTGTTTTGTGCCTGTAGAAAATGCAGGTCGAGCCCATTACAGACGCAGTATCGATATCGAATTCCGGATCGCTCATCTTCGGGATCTGCACTCCCTTATATGCTTTCGCAAAAAGCTTTTTCGCCTTTTCGGGAGGCAGTTCCATTACCCTCTGCAGCTTGAACAGTCTGCAGAGCGCAAGCAGGAATCTGTACTTGAACGACCGGTTATCTTTCATCAGTTCTTCGGTTTCCTCGCAACGCTGTGAAGTCTGCAGAAACCGCGCTTTTCGAAAAGCTCCATCTTAAGGCCCGCGTTCCTGCACAACGTATCGACTTCATCTCTTCCGTACACATGAACATCACCGTGGCCCGTAAGATTGATGAGCGGGATCTCGATGTGGTTTGCAAACCATCTGCCGGGTGCGCTCATCGTCATATCGCGAAGGATCAGTCTTCCGCCCGGTTTAAGCACCCTGTAAACGCTGTTGAAGAAATCCTGCACGTTCGGATAGTGGTGGAAACTCTGGCAGCAGATCACCGCATCAAAGGAATTGTCTTTGAAAGGGAGCTTCTCGCAGTCACCTACGATGAACTCCGCACCCGGGATATTCTTTGCTTTTGCAACTGCGATCATTTCAGGTGTCAGATCGATACCGGTGTAGTGCTTTTCGGGATACTGATCGTACAGGAGCGATATCATCGGAGCGGTGCCGCAGCCGCAGTCGAGCAGCGTATCGAAAGGTTCTTTCTGAAGCTCTGCAAGAACATCGGGATAGTCCTTCTTGCACATCTTGTAGATGCCCGCCTTGTCGGTCTCATAGACCTTTGCGGCTTTTGAAAATTCCTTTACCGAAAGCGCTTTGTACTCAGTATCGTTCATATGCTTTAGATCTCCATAAATTCATCAATAGCTTTAAGTACGGGGACAGTGTATTTCTCGCCCGCGAAGAGCCACTGCTCATGCTGCATGTTAAATTCCCTGATATCGGGATCTCTGAAATATTTCAGATAACGCTTCTTGTACTTCTCGCCCATCTTGTTTGCGTAGATAAAATGAGCAGTCGTTCCTTCAACATGGATATCATCTTTAAGGCATGTGATGAGGTCCGTGTAGAACTGATTCTTAATGGATTCTGTCTTAAACCTGGTAAAGGAATTCAGGAATGCTTCTGCAGTCTTTTCATCCATCTCGAAAAGCTCAACGAACTTCTTCTTTGCCTTCTGCTTTTTCTTTTCGCTCTTGGTAAAGCTCGTAAGAAGAGGTGTTACCAGCGCAGACTTGATCTTTGCGGAAAGAACACCGCTCTGGTCAAGGTCAGGGCTTCCGAAGATGCCGTGATCCATGTGGATGTTTTCGCGCATTATGAGCTGGCCGACGAAAGTGCTTCCCAAAGAAGATCCGATCGCACCGTCGATCCTTCCGCCATGCTTTTCCTTGATGTATTTCTCGATCTTTTCGGTGACGGTGATCATGTCTGGAAAGATGGAATCCGTACCGTCAAATCCGTCGTAATTGACGCATATCAGATGGTACTTTTCAGCGAGCCTGTCGATGACCGTTGAGAAGTTCATCTGCCAGTCACAGCATGTTCCCGGAAGGAGCATCAGCGTCTTGCCGTTCATGTTTCCCATTTCATTGAAAGTCATAAGTTACTCCCTGTTCTTAAGCACGATCGCCGGGTTGATCCTCTTGAGCTTTCCTGTGAGGACCGCATTGATAACGAGATAGAGTCCGATGATCACCGCGAAGATGATGACGTACATCTCAGGCGTGTATGAAGGGCTGATGCCTACGCCTACATTGCTTACGAGATATTTCGGATAGATGTAGTCCATGATCGCCTTGCAAAGAGGTATTACGATCAATGCGCCGATCGCAACGACGTAGAAATTGCCGTCCAGATACATCTTCCTGACTTCCCTGTTCTTAAATCCGAAGATCTTTACGAGCGAGATGTTGAACGTCGATCTGTCTATCATCATCTTTACCATCAGGTACATGACGACAACAAAGATGACTGCGGATGCTACGGACATGGTTGTTACCATCGGGCCCATCATGTCTACGTAGATTCCTGCGGATCTTTCGATCTCGCTTTTCGTAACTGTTGAATAGAGCCTGCCGCCCGGGATGTCCAGCTCGTGATCTGAGAAAACGACGTTATAATATTTGTCGCTCTCGCCGAACATGTTGCGGCATCTGTCGATATCCATGAAGCACATCAGAGATGCGGAATAATCGATTATCTTCGCGACTCTGAAAGCATACATTCTGTCGCCGTTTTCGCCCTTAAGCGTGAACTCGTCGCCGACCTTGAGCTTGTATTTGATCGCAACAGCAGAACTCAAGATGATGTCGGTATCGTTATCGGGAAGATCGCCCGTATCAAAGAACGGATTATCCTTCGTGATGCCCAGAATGGTGACATCAAACGTGTATCCGAAGATCTCTTTCTTAAGTCCTTCCGCAACCGCCTCATATCCGCCTTCAGGCACTTCCTCCGTCGGATACTTGTAGTTGTACATGTATTCGTATTTAGTCTGGCTTACGTAATAATCCTTGACCTTGCCGCAGTAGACCATCGTATTGAGCGCCATCAATGCAACAAGAAGGCTCATGAACATGCCGAGGATGACGGTGATTCCCGTTCTCGTCTCACGGAGCATCTGCCTTAACCTGAACATGCTGATGAACTTCAATCCCTTGATCTTGAGTTCCTTGCCGCGGACTGCCTTCTTCTCGTTTCTGAGGAGCGATAAAGGTGTCCTTGAAAGCCTCTTTCTGATAACAAGAACATTTACGATGAATGCCGTTACCGGAGGTATTACAAGACCATAGATCAATGTGAACGTATTTAACTTGATCTCGCATTCAGGCATGGAGAAATAACCGAGCGAGTCTGCAAGCTGAGCGGGGATTCCAGCAGGCGTGAAGAGCGCTATGGCCGTTCCTATCACACCCGAAATGAAAGTTACGATAACGGGTACCGCAACATAGCTTGCGATAAGCTGCCTTCTCTTCATGCCCATCGAATAGAGCGCGCCGATGACCGAGCTTTCCTGATCGATCATGTGCACGATGAAGACCGAGATAACGTATGCGAAAAGCATTATCAGAAGCACACCGAAGATGATGCTCGCTGTGTAGTTGATCTGAACGTCATCAGCTGCTGAATCGATCCTCGGGTTGTCCGCATGATTCATGAAGAGCATGAGATTCGATGTCTTGATATCAAAGTATTCGTCAATGAATTCATTTGTCTTATCGGAAAATTCCTTCATGCCGTCGGCATATTCCTTTGCGCCGTCGGCAAGCTCCTTCGCTCCGTCATTCAGTTCTTTTGAACCGTCGTAAAGTTCGTTAACTCCGTCAGCGAGTTTATTTGCGCCCTTGCGGAGCTCAGTGGTTCCCTTGTGAAGTCCCGAAGCGCCGCTTCTTAATGCAGCGCCGCTGTCACTGAGTTTCTTTGTTCCTTTATAGAGTTTTCCCGCACCTTTGCTGAGTGCTGAAGTACCCGAATTAACTCCGGATACACCATTTTTGATCTGCGTATAACCGCCCGCAAGCTGTTTTGCGGGACCTGCAAATCCTGATGCGATCTGAGCAACATAAGGATCGGGGCTGTTGGCTGCGGCACCGGCCTGATCAGCGTAAGCGTTTACGCCATTGCCGTACTGCTTTGCACCGCTGTCCAGCTGTTTGGTGCCGTTGGCAAGTTTTTTCGCGCCTTTTGACAGCGAATTGGTACCTGTTGCGACTTTGCTTACACCGCCTGTATAGGCTTTGATACCCTTCTCCATCTGGGCTGCACCCTTATCGAGAGCTTTTACGCCCTTCTTGAGATCAGGAACCGCATCCTTGAGCTTGCCTACTCCGTCCTTGAATTCGCCGGTTCCGTCATAAAGCTCCTTTGCGCCGTCAGAAAGATCCTTCGCACCATCTTTGAGCTTATCGACCGCTTCAAGAAGGTCGTCCTTCTTGCCGGTCATTCTCTTCCAGTAATCCTTGAAGTAGAAATCATCGACATCGCTTACTTTGAATTCGATGTCTTCGAGTGTCTTCTTAAGCTCATCATCAGTCATCTTTCCGTTTAAAAGATATGCGTAGTAGTATTCCTGTGATGAAAGCGATTCATTGGAAGCATAGAGCTCCTCGTATGCTTTGGAAGTTACGAACAAAAGACCGAAAGCTCTGCTGTCAGAAACGGAATCTGATACTTTCTTTACTATCGTGTTGTAGTCGGGAACAGCTCCTATGCCGGTTACCGTGAAATCCCTCTTGCCGACTGTAAGCTTGTCGCCAACCTTTACTTCGTTTACATCCGAATAACGTCTCTCAATGACCGCTTCATCGTCTTTTTCAGGGAGTCTTCCTTCAATGAGTGAGATCTTGTTGATGTTCTCTCTGAGCTTGAAGACTCTTAAGACTTTGTTCTCTCCAACTGAATAATCGGCAAAGAACATCTTCTCCACCGATACACCCTTATCCGTTATTTGCGAAAGTTCGCTGTTCCTGAGCGGAACAAACACCGAAAACTCGCCGTCTTCCCTTGCGCATTCAAGGTCGTTTTTCTCAGTCGTATCCATGACCGTAACCGCTGCGCCCATGAGGCTTACAACTATGAATATCGAAAATATGATGAGAAGCGAAAGCGCTAAGTATCTGGCCCAGCCGGCTTTGAGATCACGCAGCGCTCTTTTGAATAAGATCCATCCCATATCAGAGGTCCTCCAGTTCAGCTGCAGGTGTCTTTGTCTCGTTGTAGTAATCCTTGGCGATCTCACCGTCTTTTATGTAGATGACGTGATCGACCATGTTCTTGATCGAATTGTTGTGTGTTACGATCAGCATCGTTGTCCCGTACTGCTTGTTTATCTTTTCGAGGAGCATGAGGATATCCCTTGAAGTCTTTGAATCAAGAGCTCCCGTAGGCTCATCGCACAGGAGGACTTTCGGGTTTTTTACGAGGGCTCTTGCGATAGCGCACCTCTGCTGCTGACCGCCCGAGAGCTGCGACGGGAACTTGTACTGATGTTCGGTAAGTCCCAAAACGCTGATGAGCTCATCGATCTTGAGCGGATCCTTGGAAAGGTATTCGCATACCTGAATATTCTCTCTGACCGTAAGGTTGGGAACGAGATTGTAGAACTGAAAAATAAAGCCGAGATTGTCTCTTCTGTAATTAGAGAGCTTCTCGCCTTTAAGTCCTTCTATCAGAGTTCCCGCAACACCCACGCTTCCCGAATCAATGCTGTCTAAGCCTCCGATGCAGTTGAGCAGCGTTGACTTGCCCGAACCGGAAGTTCCCTGGATGACGCACATCTCGCCCTTAAAGATCTTGATGCTGACTCCTTTAAGGACCATGGTGTACGAACCGCCTTCACCATAGGATTTCTTAAGGTCTTTTACTGTTAAAAATGTTTCTTCTGACATAAGCACCTCTTAAATGCACGATTGCACATATGAATAACTGTTCATATGTATTATAGAGTCTTCATATTCGTATGTAAACATATGAGCAATTGTGCATATATTACAAAAAGCGGATTTGTCATATTGGTTTTCTTATCTTCCTTGGCTCTTCTAATTGCTCCTTTCCGTTGTAAAAGGGCTGTCCGGCTTATTAGACAACCCTTTCAACAATGGATGGAATGTAATAAGGAGGTATTATGCTTTCTTTGTAACTTTGCCGGAATGGCATTTACCCGCCATGGCGCAGTTTGCGCATCCGCATCCGCAGGAACTCTTTCCTGCCTTCTTGTCACGGATCATGCTGATCACCGCAAGCGTAACTATGCCTAAAACCGCTGCGATAACCAGGATGTTTGTCATGTTCGAATAAATCCATTCCAGCATGTTGTTGCCTCTTAATTAACCTTTACGTCTGCCTTGATCGCGCCCGTGTACTTCTTCGCGGGTCTTACCAGGAGGAAGATGAGGAACGCGAGAACTGCGATCGCAAAGATAAGGCCGACTACATTGACTGCTCCGGTGAAGAGGAGTCCAAACTGATATACGACGAGCGAGATCGCATAAGCGAAAACGCACTGGTATCCGATGGCGAACCATGTCCACTTTGCCGAGTTCATCTCACGCTTGATGGCACCGATAGCTGCGAAGCAGGGTGCGCAGAGGAGGTTGAAGATAAGGAATGAGAAGCCTGCGAGAGCATTGAGTCCTTCGAAATCCAGGACGCCGAATACGCCGACAACTTCTTCCTTTGCGACAAGGCCCATGATGGTTGCAATGGTAGCCTTGATGTTTGCAAATCCGATGGGAGCGAAGATCCACTTGATCGCGCCGCCGATGATTCCGAGAACTGAAGCCTCGAGCTCCATGTCAGGATCGAAACCGAAGCCTGATTCTGTATTACCGAATACCTTGCCGAGCCAGATGAGGATCGATGAGATGAGAATGACCGTTCCTGCCTTCTTGATGAAGGACCAGCCGCGCTCCCACATGGATCTCAGGAGGTTGCCGAGTGTAGGCCAGTGGTATGCAGGAAGCTCCATAACGAACGGAGCAGGATCGCCTGCGAACATCTTGGTCTTCTTGAGAAGGATACCTGAGATGATGACTGCGGCTACACCGATGAAGTAGCATACGGGTGCAACCCAAGCGCCGTCAAATGCAGAGTGTCTGAAAAGAGCTGCAGTAATGAGGGCGATGATGGGGAGCTTTGCTCCGCAGGGGATGAATGTTGTTGTCATGATGGTCATCTTACGGTCGCGGTCACTTTCGATCGTACGTGATGCCATGATACCCGGAACGCCGCATCCTGAAGATACGAGCATCGGGATGAATGATTTTCCTGAAAGGCCGAATCTTCTGAAGATACGGTCGAGAACGAATGCGACTCTTGCCATGTATCCGCATGACTCAAGGAACGCGAGCAGGAAGAACAGAACGAGCATCTGGGGAACGAATCCCAGTACGGCGCCTACGCCTCCGATGATGCCGTCGACTACGAGACCTGTTACGAACTCATTTGCGCCGGCCTTCTCAAGTCCCTTGCTTACAAGGTCAGGGATGCTCGGAACGAAGATCGCGCCTTCAACTTCAGCCATGTCAGGAGAAGTGAATTCACCTTCTTCATCGAGAGCACCTGATGCTGTGAGTGCGCCTGCGAGATCCAAACCCTTTTCCTCAAACTCATCTGCGTAGAATCCGAAGTCTTCCTCGAAAGCACCGAAATCAGCTTCCTCGAAGTCACCCTTGAGGTTCTCTGCACCGGTAACGTCCTTTTCGACACCTGCTTCGATAACAGCCTTAACCTCATCGGTGAAGACGTTCTTGCCTGCCCATTCGTCAACCTGGGCGTTATATGCGGCACGTCCGATACCGAAAAGGTACCAGCCGTCACCGAAGATGTTATCGTTGGTGAAGTCGGTCGCATTCGCGCCAAAAGCTGACATTGCGATGTAGTAAACGGCCCACATGATGAGCGCAAAGATCGGGAGTGCAAGGAACCTGTTGGTTACGATCCTGTCGATCTTGTCTGATTTGGAAGCCTTACCTGCTGACTTTTTCTTGTAGCAGCTCTTGATGATGGAAGCGATATATACATATCTCTCGTTTGTGATGATGGACTCTGCGTCGTCATCGAGTTCCTTTTCTGCTGCAGCGATGTCCTTTTCGATGTGATCGATCTTCTCTTTTGAAAGTCCGAGCTTTGCGATAACCTTCTCGTCACGCTCGAAGATCTTGATCGCATACCATCTCTGCTTGTCCTCGTTCATGTCGTGGAGAGCGAACTCCTCGATGTGAGCTAATGCATGCTCAACGGGACCTGAGAAAGAGTGTGCAGGGATCGTCTTGGTGCTCTTGGCAGCCTTGATCGCTTCCTCTGCAGCCTCCATGATGCCCGTTCCCTTGAGAGCGGAAATCGCGACTGCCTTGCAGCCCATCTGCTCTGAAAGTGCATCGAGATTGATCTTGTCGCCGTTCTTGTTGACGACGTCGATCATGTTGACAGCCATGACGACCGGGATACCCAGTTCGGTGAGCTGTGTCGTGAGATAGAGGTTACGCTCGAGGTTCGTACCGTCAACGATGTTGAGTATTACGTCCGGGTTCTCGTTGATGAGATAATTGCGCGCAACAACTTCCTCCAAAGTATAAGGAGACAGCGAATAGATACCCGGAAGGTCCGTTACCGTTACGCCGTCGTGCTTTTTGAGTTTTCCTTCTTTCTTTTCGACAGTAACTCCGGGCCAGTTTCCTACGAACTGGTTTGAACCTGTCAGTGCGTTAAAGAGCGTGGTCTTACCGCTGTTCGGGTTACCCGCCAACGCTATCTTAATCTCTGAACTTGCCATTTAAGATTCCCCTCTCTTTTATTCAACTTCTACCATTTCCGCATCGGCCTTACGGAGCGAGAGCTCATAGCCTCTTACCGTGACCTCGACCGGATCTCCGAGCGGAGCGACTTTTCGCACATAGATCTCAACACCCTTGGTGATGCCCATGTCCATGATCCTGCGCTTTACCGCGCCCTCTCCGCTGAGCTTTACGACCTTTACGGTCTCGCCCACTTTGACTTGTCTTAATGTCCTCACTTTTCATTCCTCCTAGATCATTATTCTTCTGGCTAATTCTTCACTGACTGCAACGCGGCTTTCCTTGACCTTTACTATCAGGTTCTCCCCGATGGCGCTTACCACGCTGACCTCGCCTCCGACCGTGAAACCCATATCTTCAAGGTGTTTCTTCACGTCGGGACTCCCCCCGATCTTCCTTATGATCTGAGGCTCTCCTACTTCTGCATAAACGAGAGGCATCATAATCACACTCCTTGTCTGCTCTTGTTAGCGTATGCTAACCCTATGTGTAATAAAAATGGTTAACCACAGCTAACCGAATACAAGTATAGTTAGCAATACCTAACCCGTCAAGGATAAATTATTTTGATTTTTGGATGGGAATGGCAGGTTGAGTCCCAGTAGGTGTACCAGATTTAATCGAAAGTGGGACAGTAACCGGGACTGAAAGGCCAAAAACGCGAATATTCCCAGTTGGTGTACCAGATCAGATCAAAAGTGGGACACATTCTGGGACTAAAGGAATATCAATAGCGGATAGAGGGAAAACTCAGCCTTCCCCGTGTGCTTTCCTCTTCATCTCGTACATGGCTTCGTCCGCCATGCGGAAGTATTCCTCGTTGCCAAGGTCATTCTCGGAATCGATAACGACGTAGCCGACGCTGACGCTGAGGCGGAAGGGGTTGTTCAGGTCTTCGGACACGCGGCCGGACTTTTCGATGATGTCGTTCTTGATCGCGTCTATGTCAACCGTCGCGTCGTACTGGCCGATGACGACATACTCGTCGCCGCCGTACCTGACTGCTTTCCAGCCGAAAGGGACAACGCCCTTGATGACGTTTGCGACGATCCTTATCGCCTTGTCACCCTGGAGGTGGCCGTGGACGTCGTTGATCTCCTTCATCTTGTTGATGTCGGCAACCATGATGACCGATTTCTTTTTCGAGCGGCGGAGCTCGTCTAAGTAAGGAATGACGATCTTTTCGTAGCCTAAGCGGTTATAAAGGCCCGTCAGCTCATCCCTAACGGAGATCTCGGAAAGGATCTTGTTGAGGTTGTCGAGCCTGATGTTCTGGCGCGCTCTCGCAAGGCCGGCTGCTATGTGCCTGACCAGAGAGTTCAGGTAGAAGTCCTTGATTATTTTATTGCGATCCTTGCAGACGAAGTAACCGAAAGTCTCATCTTCGATGTGAAGCGGAACGAAAAGATACATCGATGTCAGAGCTGAAGCCCCGTCGTAGCCAGGCACCAGATCAGTCACGGGGATCGTATGAATGTCAACCGTGTCTCCGCACTCCATTCCGTAGATGACGGTCATCTCGCTGCCGTAGCCCGAGACGTTGCCCTTCAAGTCCTTATCGAGTGAATCGACAAAAGCGCTGTCGAGGCAGACATAGAAATCATCGCCCTCGTAAGGGTGGTCGTCCTCCAGGAGCTTTGCGTATGAATCATGGATGTCTTCAAGTGACTTAACATGTGCGACGGTGTCATCTAATGCGACCAGATGCCAGTCAAATATGGTCCTTTCGACCGGCATGAGGAAAGACTTCCTTCTGGCTTCCTGCTGGATCTTAACGCCTTCCTCGCCCATCGAGCAGCCGCAGCTCTCGCCCTGATCGAACTTGGAATCGTAAACTCTGTCGCCAAAATCCTCGCCGCCGTTCATGAGATCTATGAGGCTGTCCATCGCCTGGAAGCTTCGCTCGTCCCAGCCGCGGTCGACTGACGTCAATATCGGCGAAAAGTGATTGCCGCTCATGAGGTTGTCGTAACCCGTGACCCTTGTGTCGCGGGGCACGTTGTAGCCGAGGTTTTCGAGAACGATGCACGTCGCCAGCGCCATCGAGTCGTTGGCGCAGATGAAGACATCGGGAAGCTTTTTCATATTCTTGATGACCGCGGGGAGCTTGTCTTCAACGATCGCGTAGCTCCAGCAGCCGTTAAATGTGTTCGCGGGATCGAGGGTCAGGCCGTACTTTGCCATGACCTCGGTCACGACCTGCTGCCTTTCGATGCTGTCTTCGTTATCGTCGGGACCGCTGACCCAGAACACATCTTTGACGTCGTGAACGGTAATAAGATGCTCGACCAGCTCACGCATACCATTCTTGTTCTCGGTCCTGATGCAGTTGATACCGTCAAGCTCGTACTCGAGGCAGATGGCGGGAACTTTGGCTTTGAGGATCTTTTCGCGCAGGATCTGGTTCTCGCCTGCGTTGTTGAGGGTGTTTCCGAAAAGGAGCACGCCGTCAAAAGAAGAAAGATCGGGAAGGTTTAAGATATTAAGCTCGCCGGTTATGTCTTCCTTGGTCTTGTCGTAGGAAGTGTAGTCCAGGAAAATGAACACGTCGACGTTATCGGCGGCCGCGCGCCTTCTTACGCCTTCAAGCGCAAAGTCCAGATAATCGTCATTCCAGCCGTTTGTAAATATGGCGATCTTCTTTTTCATGGCGTTCCTTTCAACCGGTATAGACAATCTCAGATACTAATATCTTCACACGAGGTGATTACTGTTTCTTTATGAATATGTAAATATCCTGTTGATTTCGGGTTAGCTTAAACTACCACGTTTGCTGCGGTTACGGCTGCCGTCTCCTCGTCTTCTGACGTTTCTGTCTTAGCTTTTTTCTTGCGCGGTTTCTTCTCCTTGAGCTTCTTAAGCTTGAAGACCAAGAGGGTCAGAAGGAACGGAACAAGTATCTGGAGGACCAGTAAACCCAGAAGGTCCCACCTGAACGAAGACAGGACGAGGCCGGTGTAGAAAGCTTCCATGGTCTGCTTCGGGATGATGCTGCTCGCGATCTTGAAAGCAATGGTTTCAGGGATCTGCGAAAAGACCATTGAGCCTGCGAACATGAAGAAAGCGTACCAGATCATGGGGAATACCGGGAACGCGAAAAGATACTGGAAGAACAGTGCAAAGATGTATGTCGCGATGGCGGCAAGGCAGTCTGTGAGGATCCTCAGCATGAGCTGACCTGTCACCTGCGCGCTCATGCCTGCGCCAAAGATCAGGCCCAGCAGGAGCACGAGCAATGCCAAAACAACATAGCTGCAGAAAAGTATAATGCAGCCTGCCTTAACTCTCGCGAAGACGCCTTCGCATCTCTTTTTGCCGTGAGATTCGACCTGGAGGATAGACTGCCTCGTGTATTCTTTCCGGTGCACAGCCAGAAGAAGGATCGCGCCCATCAAAGGTGCGAAGATAAACCTTATGTACTCTTCCATTTCGAAGGCGTAAGTCAGGTCGTTCCAGTGGTCGGTCTTAACCATCACGGTATTTGCGATCACGCCTATGAACAGGAGCGCCGTGAGGATGATGAACCTCTTCTTTTTGATCGTTGTGAAAATCTCTTCTTTAATCAGTTCAACCATAGGGCACCTCACCAGATAAGGATCCTCTGAGAGGGATCCAGGTACATTCCGTCACCCGGCTTAAGGCCGTATGTCTCAATAAACTCGTCGAACTGGAGCATCGTGTAATTGATCCTCAGGTAGCTGAGCGCGTGCTCATCGTTCTTGACGGCATCCTTTTGCGCGGATTTGGTCTGAAGCGTGCGCCAGAAGGTCGCATAGCCTCTGAAGAACTGGTCGTAATCGAATCCCTCGTGGTCCTTGCCGATCATGAGGGCGACCTTGATGCCCTGGGCATCCGCGATAGCTTCGCCCGAGACGTCGCTGGAATAGGTGTACGCGCCGCATCCCGGGAATGGTTCATAGCCTGAGAACTGTGCCCAGATCATTGATTTCTTTTCGTCGACGAAAGCCATTTCATTGCTTGTTATGATGTTCGTCTTCTTTCCGTCGGCGTCCATCGTAATGTTGTTTACGTCAAAAGCGTGGGAGATCTCGTGGCCTAAAACAGCGACAAACGAACCGAGCTTCTTTTCGAGCGAAGCATCCTTCGAATAGATCGGGTCGGTCAGGATGCCCATTTTGATATAAATGGTATTCTGCATCCTGAAATATGAGGCGCCTACCGCCGTGGTGGAAAGATCAGGGTCGTAGATATCCCAGAACGACCTGCCGAGCTTGCTCTGGACCATCTCGCCGACGTGGTCCAACTCGGCTTTCTTGATCTGGCACATGGCATCGAGGAACGAGCCGCCCTCTTCTTTGGTCTTGAGTTCCATGCCTCCGAAATCGGCTTTGTTGGAGGGCAGCATTACGTTTTCGCCGAGCTTGTTCAACTTCTCGCGGACAGCCTTCTTGCTCGCGTCTGAAAGGTGTTCGTTCGAGTCGATCAGGATCAGGTATTTCTCCTTGATCTGGCGGATGAAATCCTTGACCTCATTGCGGATGTCCTCGTCGTAGTAGTAATCGATATATGCCTGGTCGAGCGCGGCGGTCAGCGCGGTCTGGCCGATCAGGTAAAAGAAATAGAAGTCCTGCTCCCTGTCGATGCGCTCATCGAACTTGTCCGTGCGGTCGACGCCCGTATCCTGATAGCAGTTGAACGCGCCGGTATCCAGATAGAGCATTGAATCGAGCGTGAGGCGGACTTTGAAAAATGCCTTTATGTCCTCGACGTTCTTCTGGTTATAGATGCTCTCGAGCTTGTCCAGGTATTTAAAATCGCCCATGAAACGGTCGCACTTCGTGATCTTGTAATTATCTAACATGTCCTTGAAAGGATAGTTTCCGGCCATGTCGAGGACCTCTGTCCTGGTCTTGACTGAGGTGTAATCGATCACATCGGTGTAGTCGAGGTTTACGAGGTTGTATTCAAACCTGTAGCTTGCCTTGATGAGCTTGTCGATCTCTTTTGCATCGTAGCCGCATCTTTCAAGGAGATACTTTATGCGCTTCTCCTTGGTGTCTTTCATCTTGAGGCCTTCGTTTTCAATGCTGACATAGTAGCCTGTCTTTTCGAGGGTGAGATCAGGCTTGCTCAGATAGAGCGCAACCTCGCCGTCCAAAGTCTCGTTTTCGGAATAGTCCAGCTTTACGAGCGCGGTCGCAAAGGGGTTTTTGGAGTTGTCGGTCATGTAGGCCGTGACGTCATCGATCGTCTTGATGTCGTCGATGTAGCCCAGATACTTTTTGAGGGGCTCAACGCCTAATGAATCACGGTATGCCACGTCGTTATAGAGGCCGTCCATGATCCTTATCAGCTCGACGTTCTTGTTTTGGAATGACTTATCGTCGAGCATGGCGCGCTTGTTCCGGACGACATTCCTGTTGGCCTCGCCGATGGACGAGATCGGATAAGTGAAGTCTTCCTTCTGCTGTGACGCCCATTCGTAGTTTACTGCCGCCGCAAAGTCGTCCTTTATGCTGACGTCCTTCATCTTTTCGACGTTATCGAAAATGGCGGAGTCCATCCATTTGAAATGGTAATCACCTGACGACTGTTGCTGAGTTGGTTCCGAATTGCAGCTGCACAAAGACAGCATCAATGAGGCTGCGAGAATTACCGAAGCCGGTTTTTTAAGCTTTATCATGGATCCCCCAAACAAAAAGTGTTCCTTAGTTTAGGGTGATTATAACATTGATTAGTTCCAGTACATGTCTTTTCGGCCGAGTTCAACGATCACGGTGTAGATGATTACTTCCTCGTCGGTGAGGCCGCTCGTGATGGGCATCGTCAGCGGCTCGTCTGCAAAAGCCTTGCCTTCAACGCTGTTGCGCATTTTGTTTTTGTTTACAAACGTAAGATAAGTCTTGGTGCCATCTACATGATTGGTGTTCTTTGATATGATCTCGCCCGCAACGAGCTGGTTGTAATGCATCGTTCCGAGATAAACGATCCTGAAATGCTGTTCGAGAAGCAGTTTCTTGAGCTTCTGGATGTCCTGATCGTTAAGAGAAAGCGAGCCGTCCAGGTCGTCTAAGATGATTACGTGATAAGCCTTGTCCGAAAACAGATTCAGCGCGAGGCCCTGGTCGTTCAACGCGTTGACCCTGCGGGCCTTGAGGTTAGAAGGTCCGATCGGATCTTTCTTGTAAAAGATAATGTCCGCGTTTCGCTGGTTGAGCTTTTCGGTGTATTCCATCATGCTCTTTTTCTGGGCTTCTTCGCCCATCGCCTTGTTGCCTCCGAAAGACCAGACGAAGATCATGACGATCGCCGGAATTATCGCAAGTAAAGCGATTCCGACAATCACCCTTCTAACCATGTAATGATCACCCATTTTCTATCCCCTTTTATCCCAAATATTTACTCTCGTATTCCTCTACAGGAATAGGTTTGCTGAAATAATAACCCTGAATGACGTCGCAGCCAAGCGCCTTGAGCGCGTCTATCTGAGTGCGCTTTTCCGCGCCTTCGGCCAGGCAGATGAAGCCCAGCTCCTTGGCGAGCAAAATGATGTGCCTTATGACCGCGGTGTCCTGCCTCTGTTCGTTTTCGACGCCGACCTTGTCGACGAAGCTCTTGTCGATCTTGAGAGTATCGAGCGGCATCTGCGTGAGCAGTGAGAACGATGAATATCCCGTTCCGAAGTCGTCCATCGAGATCTTAAAGCCGGCGTCCCTGAGCTCGTTTAAGACCCTGATCATCTGTTCGGTATTGTCGTACGAAGCGCTCTCAGTAAGCTCGAAATCAATGAGGTCGTGGTAAACGCCGTAAGAGTCAACGATCTCGGTCAGGTGCCTGACGAGGTTCACGTCGTAGAGACGGTCACGCGAAAGGTTGACCGATACGGGGTAAAGGATCTTGCCCTCTTTCCTCCACTTCTCGAAAGCCGCGCAGACTTTGTGCAGAACGATGTCATCGATCTTTCCTATCGAGCCGTCCTTTTCGAAGAACGGAATGAACCTTCCGGGACCTAAGAACACCTTGTTCTTGTAGTTCCATCTGATGAGCGCTTCCGCGCCTTTGACCTTCTCGGTCTTTATGTCGAACTTCGGCTGGAGATAAACGACGAACTCATCGTTTTCGATCGCCGTGTCGAGATATGCCTTGATGTAGTTGCCCCAGAGGCTGTCGTTGTACATCTTCTCGGTGTAGACGACGATCTCGGTCTCGTTGTGTTTTATGCCCAGCTTCTGTGCGAGCTTGCCCGCATCGGCAACACGGTTGCCCAGGAGCATCGCCCTCTGCATCGGCACAAAACCACACCTGTAGAAGATCTTGTAATTCGGGTCTTCCTTGAGGTGCGACAGTCCTTCGAAGAATCCCATGAGCTTTTCGATGGTCTCTTTCTCGGGCATGTCCTTGATCATCATGGCGAAGTTGTCGTTGTGGCACCTCGCGCTCGCATAAACGAAGTCAGCCTCTTTCATGGCTTTGACGACGTTCTTCAAGACCTCATTCGCCGCGATGTGGCCGTAAACCTCATTGATGACCCTGAATTCCTTTATGTCGAAATGAATGAAAGCATAGTCCTGAATGCCTTTGTCCGCGGGCATTTCAAGGTAGGGCACCAGGTGATACCAGTTGTAGTGGTCGGTTATCGGATCGAAAAGCGCCACCTTGTAGAGTGTTTCCTTATCGATCGCATCGATGTCATCGTTGATTATCGCACGTGCCCTGTCATCGATGAGCTCGCACTCGTAAAGGATCCTGATCTTCCTGTTGTCGGTAAATACACCGATCACGTCAGGCGAACTCTTTATCGTCAGGTTGCTGTAGACCCGGTGGGCATCGTCAGCCATAGAGATCTCGGCAATGCTTTCTTTTATCGAATCGATATCCGGATTTACGTCATCGTCAAACTCAATGGAATAGAAATACGCGGCATTGATCTCTACGGATTCAAGCTCTTCCGGGTAATTGATCCTGCTATCTCCGGTCCTGAACTCTATGCCGATCACAGGCTCACTGCGGCCGTTCAAATAGAACACGCCGGGACTGTCGTAAGTACCGAAGGCATTGGCCAGCACGGCTATCTCGCCCTTTACGTCGCCTTTATAGAACGCGTCAATATCATCCGCCGACGCGGGGACATAATAGAGTACCCTTTTGGGTTTATAAAGCTGGTTAAGTTTGTTGATAAACATTTCTGTCCCTCTGCCGAAGCAATTTCCTGTATTATTATACTATGCAAAACCAAAGAATATAAAGGAGTGAATTACATGCCTCACGTTGAGATCAAATGCTATCCCGGAAGATCCGAAGAAATAAAAGCTAAATGCGCTGAAGAGGTCACAAAGGCCATCGCTACATCAATGGGCTGCGATGAATCAAGCGTTTCCGTCGCCATCAAGGAGATCGAAAAGGACGACTGGAAGTCCAAGGTCTGGGACACCCAGATCGCACCCGAGATGGACGGACTTTATAAGAAGCCCGGATATACCTGCTGAGTTTTTTGCTTTCACTGCAAAAGAAAAGGGCGGCTTGATTGCCGCCCTATTTTTTGTTGTTTTCCTGGTTTATCCGATCGGCTCGAAATCCGCAGCACCGTGCTTGCAGAGCGGGCAGACATAATCATCAGGCAGCTCGTCGCCTTCATAGACATATCCGCAGACCTTGCAGACATAGCCCTTCTTGCCCTCAGTCTCGGGCTTCGGCTTGACGTTGTTCTGATAGTAGGTGTAGGTCATCGTCTCCTTCTTTGTGATGACGCGTGACTCTGTGATCGAGCAGATGAACAGTCCGTGCGTATCGAGGTCGATGTAATCCTCAACCTTGAGCGAGAAGAATGCGTTGATGTACTGCGGCAGGAACCTGAGTCCGTTATCGGATCTCATTTCCTCAATGCCTGCGAACTTGTCTGCGGATCTTCCCGACTGGAAGCCGAAGTTCTCAAATACTGAGAACGGTGCGTCAGTAGAAAGGCAGTTAACGTTCAACTTGCCGGTCTGCTGGATGACGTGGTGAGAATAGTTCTCCTTGTTGATCGTGACTGCTATCCTGTTGGGCGTATTCGTTACCTGTGTAACCGTATTAACGATGAGACCGTTGTCCTTCTTGCCGTCGTTTGAAGTAACAACATAGAGACCGTAACCGATGTTGAACAGAGCTCTCATATCGTTCTTGTCAGCTGTCTCGGACTTTCTAGCCTTGTACTCAGCGCAGAACTCCTCAGCGAGTGCCTCGAGCTGTGCGTTGCTCTCTTCGTTCAGAGCTGACCTGATGTGGACCGTGTTCTCTGCAAACGTGCAGTTCTTGCAGTTTTCGAGCATGGTCTTCATGGTCTTGGCAGCGGTCGGAGCCCAGGAACCGTTCTCGATGATGCCGATCTTGTGGTTCTGGAAATTGCGCTCCGTCAGGTGATGGATGAACTCCCTCATGAACGGGAAGATGCCCGCGTTGTATGTTGTTGTAGCGAGGATGATCTTTCCGTATCTGAAAGCATCCTCAACGGCCTCAGCCATGTCGCATCTTGCGAGGTCGTTAACTACGACCTTCGGGCAGCCCTTGTTCTGCAGCATCTCGGCGAGCTTCAATACTGCGTTCTTGGTGTTGCCGTAAACGGATGTGTAAGCGATTACGATACCCTCTGTCTCCTGCTGGTATGTTGACCAAGTCTGGTACAGGCCGATGTAGTAGCCCAGGTTCTCTGAAAGAACAGGTCCGTGCAGCGGGCAGATGATCTGGATAACAAGGTTTGCAGCCTTCTTGAGGACAGCCTGAACCTGAGCTCCGTACTTGCCTACAATGCCGATGTAATATCTTCTTGCTTCGCAAGCCCAGTCTTCTTCAACGTCCAATGCTCCGAACTTTCCGAAGCCGTCAGCTGAGAAAAGGACCTTGTCTGTTGAATCGTAAGTCATGAGGACTTCCGGCCAGTGGACCATCGGAGCGCCGACAAAGTTTAAGACGTGCTTTCCGAGCTCAAGCGTTGAGCCCTCAGCAACTACGATCTGGCGGTCTTCAAAAGCCGTTCCGAAGAAGTTCTTCATCATGGTGAAAGCCTTATCGGATGCAACGATCTTAGCCTCCGGATAAGCCTTTACGAAGTTTGCGATATTTGCGGAGTGGTCAGGCTCCATGTGCTGGACAACGAGATAGTCGGGCTTTCTGCCGTCCAATGCCTTTTCGAGATTGTCGAGCCACTCATGGGTGAAGTTCTTGTCGACCGTGTCCATGATGGCGATCTTCTCGTCCTTGATGACGTACGAGTTATAAGCCATTCCGTTCGGTACGACATACTGTCCCTCAAACAGATCGATCTTATGGTCGTTGACGCCTACGTAAATAATGTCATTTGTAATCTGCATAATAAGCTCCTTTGCTTGAGGTGATGTTATCCATTATACCTTGTTATCTGCTTGCCCGATATATCGGGTCGTTTTTGTGCTCTTCAAACCAGTGCTCGATGAAATCCCTTATCCTGCTGGTCTCGTACAGGCTCTTGTCAGTAGAAAAGTATTTCGAAGTATAGTTAAACGGGCCATATCCGATAAGGTCATCCACAAATATCATGTTCTCGAAAATAACAGTCCACTTGTGCCCCGCGAAAAGCACCTTGTCGCCGCGCTTAAATCCTCTGAAATCACCTATAATGGCAGGCGAGATCCCGTTCCTGTATTCCGCGCCACCGCCCGGATAGACAATTTCGTTAGGCTGCATCACTTTCGTAGTCAACACACTCCCGATCTGCTGATCCTTTAACCACCATGACACTTCCTTTTGCTGGAAAGTAATGAGATGCTTGCAGGCAAGAGCTTCCTTTTCGCTCAGGAGCGTGATGCCCTGCAGTTCGACGTTTACCTGAAGATCCGGGCGGTCCTGAACGATCTTGAAACGCCCCGGCAGCAACTTGAAGAGGTAATAGTCCGGCTTGGGAAATCTGCAGTACGAAGTCTTTCCCTTGCCATCACCGCGCAAGCGCAGTTTATCCTCAAACGTCATGTAAGCAGACGGAACAAAACAAAGGCTCTTGTAGTATTTGTCGTAAAACGCACGGTAAACAAAATGCTTGTTTTTCGCCTCGAACTTTTTCCTGACAAATTCCATTACCTTTGAAAGCGTTTCTTCGTTCAGCACATGGATCTTACTGAACCTGTCACAGCTGATGTAACCGTTGCCCTTTGTCCACCATTTGTAGAACTCCATTTCAGGCGTGATCTCTTTTTCGTACTTCAGCGTGAAATGTTCATCGATGCTGCCATAGTGCCAGAAAGGCTCTATCTTCAGGTCTTCATAAGGGTGATATCTCTCGATGTCTTCGTCGATGTTGTATTCAAGAGTGCGGTTGAAATGCTCAAAGATCCTTTGAGCAACCTTATCCGCAACATCATCAGGTATTATGTTTGAATTCCCGAATAATCCCATTTCTTAACCCTTATTTGTGAAAGTGAAGTACCACCTGCTGATCCGTATATCCGATCTTCTTATAGAACTCATTTCCTCCGCCGGTCATGAGTTCAGCACCCAAAGGACGGAGAACTGCATCGTGCCTGGAAAGTGCAGCGGCCGCAAGCCCTTTGTGCTGATGCGCAGGTACCGTGCAGAGCGGCTCCATATATGCAAGGCGGTTCTTTTCAACCCACCACATACCCGAGAAGCAGACATAATCTTCATTCTCGTCGGCAATGATAACCGTGTACTGATACGAGTGATGCGGAGAAGGTGAGATCGTCGCGCCGTAAACGTTCTGATACAGCTCGTGCGGGCTCATTCCTCCCTTTTTCACAGGCGTTTCCCAATTAACGAACGGTCCTTCTTCCTCGCTGTTGAACCCGTCCCAAAGGCACTTCGCGATCTTGAGCGGATCAGATTTTTCAGACTCGACAAAGTGATAGCCGTCAGGGAGCTTATAATCCAGCTTGCCCTTGGCAAAATCGAATACCCATTCCTTCTCCTCATAACAAGCCTTGTATCCGCGCTTTGTGACCTCCTCGATCAAGGCTTCCTGCGTGCCCATAAGCTTAAACTGCTTTTTCTCGAAATTCGGATAACCGGTCTCTGCGTAATCGACCATCTCTTTTGCAAGGAACTCATACCCCGGCTTGATCACGAAATAAATATCCGAGACGGGGCACTCATAAAACACGAGCGCGACAGGCTCATCACCGTCAAACCAGAAACGGTTGAGTCTTATGTAATCTTTATCCATCCAGGGCGACGTGACCGCATACTCAAAGAACGGTCCTGCAAGTCTGCTTTGCTCATGTTTATATGCATCGGTCATCACTTTCCAGACCAGCTCGATATCAGTCAGTAACTGGAATTGTTTGGTGCGAATGTTCATAGTGGTCTCCTGATTGCGTTATGGATACATTATAAGCCAAACGCACCGCCGCGCTTACTTTTCGTACTTCTTGGAAGCCAGTTTTGCCTCAAACTCTTCCTTGGGCAGCGGCGGGTCATAGTAGAAGCCCTGGATGATGTCACATCCGAGTTCGCGCATCTGCTTGATCTGGTAATCAGTCTCAACGCCCTCGGCAACGCACTTGAACCCGAGGTTTTTCGACAACGCGAGAACGCTGCAGAACATCTTGAACTTCGTGCTGTCCTTTGAATCGCCTTCTTCGGGGATGAAGCTCTTGTCAATCTTTATGGTCCTCCAGGGGATATCCCTCAGCAGATTGAGCGAGGAATAACCGATACCGAAATCGTCGATCGATGCATAGATACCCTTGTCGCGGAGCTCCGTAACCACACGTCTCAAGTCGTTGAACTCGACGTCGGTCGTGGTCTCCGTGAGCTCGATCTCGATCGCATCGTGCGGGATCCTGTACTTGTCCATGATCCTCTCGATCGTATTGGGGAGATCCATGTTAAGTATGTTCTTTCTCGAAAAGTTGATCGACATCGGGACAAGCGTTCTGCCCTCGCCGCCGTCGAGCCACTTTCGCTGGTCGCGGCAGACGTGCTCGAGCATGTAAAGGTCGAGCTTGCAGATGTCGCTCGTCTGTTCAAGCGCCGG
>Ga0310786_10000604_pt1 | contig 58144 bp, 52 predicted proteins | sample AusTroGonzalo_MG_FD_203881 | JGI IMG/M metagenome (GOLD analysis project Ga0310786, IMG submission 203881) | Bovine rumen microbial communities from tropical cattle in Woodstock, Queensland, Australia - Gonzalo_03 (v2) (version 2) | ecosystem: Host-associated > Mammals > Digestive system >...
GCTCTTGTAAATGAACTTGCAGAAGAGTTTAATGTTTTGCCTTCAACAATGTATTTGATTTTATCACGAGGACATTCAACAAGAAAAGAAATTGCTGACTATTTGTCGGTAGGAGAACTTTTAAATCCATTTTTAATCAAAAATATGAAAGAACTTTGTGATAGAATTGCATTGGCAAAACAGGTGGGTGACAGAGTTCTTATTTTTGGTGATTATGATGTCGATGGCATTAGTGCAACAGCAATAATGCTTAAGACTTTAAAACGCATCGGAATTGATGCGGACTTTTATCTTCCAAATCGTTATGTTGATGGTTATGGACTGACAAATGAGGTTATTGACAAGATTGAAAAGCAGTTTGCTCCAGATTTGATAATCACAGTGGACTGTGGTATTTCTTGTTATAAAGAAGTTGAATATGCAAAGAGCAAAGGCATTGAGATTGTTGTGACTGATCACCACGAAATACCTGATGTTTTGCCAAGTGGAATTGTGCTTAATGCAAAAATTGAGGGACAAGATTATCCTTTTAGAGAGTTGTGTGGCACTGGACTTGCATACAAAATTGCAGAAGCACTTTTAGGACAAAAAAAGGCGGAGGAATTTTTGCCTATTGCTGCGATTGCAACAATCGCTGACATTGTTTCATTGACTGGTGAAAACAGAAATATTGTCAAAAAAGGACTTCGTGCTTTTGAAAAATTGCCGCTTGGGCTAAAGATGCTCTTCAAAGAAAACAAAGTTTCTATTTCAAATCCATTGGCAATGGATATTGCTATGAAGATTGCTCCAAAAATCAACTCTTCAGGCAGAATGGGTGATGCTGCTGACAGTTTGATGCTTTATATGACAGAAGATACTGTTGTTGCAAGGCAATATATAAACAAAGTAAAAAACCACAACAACAAGCGTAGAGAGCTTTCAACAAACATTATGGAAGATTGTGAAACGGCAATCAATAAAATGGATCTCTCAAAAACTAGAGTTATTTGTTTGGCTTCAAAAAAGTGGGATCAGGGCATTTTGGGCATTGCTTGTGCAAGACTTGTTGAGATGTATGGCAGACCAGTTTTTCTATTTTCTCAAGTGGGAGATGATTTGCATGGAAGCGGCAGAAGCATTGATGACATAAACATACATGAGCTTTTATCTTCAATGCAAGACATTTTGGAAACCTTTGGTGGACACACTATGGCAGCAGGGCTCACTCTTAAAAGAGCAAATTATGAAAACTTTTGTGACCGTGTCAATGCTTTCGTGTTTGAAAAAATCAATGACAAAGTGTTTATGCCAATAAAATATTATGACATGGACATCAAACCGGAAGACTTGACAGACAGATTTATGCAAGAACTTGATTTGCTTGAGCCATATGGGTGTGAAAATCCAAAACCAAAATTTAGAATTAGTGCAGAAAATGTTGAGATAAAGCCAATGAAATATTGCCCGGCACACTGTGAGGTTAAAATTGGCGATTTAAACCTTGTTTATTTCAATTTTATAAACAAATACAACGAGCTTAAGTTTGCCCGCTATAAGTCCTTTATTTTTGAATTTCAAGGCAATTCCAAAAGCGGATATGTTTGTGATTTTGACTGCGGAAGCTTTATTGTCGACAATGCACATATGTTTACCTATCCACTTCAATTTGAGCAGATGTTATATGGGGAGGCAGAGGCAAAATTTTCTATGTATCCACAGACTGAACTTTTGAATTTTGTTGCGGAAACGCAAAATCAAGTGTTTGGGACAGCGTTTGTGGCATATTCTGCGTATGACTTTGTAAATTTTTCTAAAAACTATTCAAAAGATGATATTTACAATGTTGGGATTGTTAGTGACAACGTCGTTGGCTTTAACAGTTTGCTTTTGTCGCCAACTGGTGTTGATTGGGCAAAAAACTTTTCAAAAATTGTCTTTTTATCTCCAGTTTTGGATAAGGGATTTATTGCAGAACTCAACAAAGTGACAAAGGCAGAAATTTTTGTTCCAATTGAAAGAGAGTTTGACAAGCAAAGATTTTTGAATCTTGATTTGTCGAGGGAAACTTTTGGAAGAGTATATAAAGCTTTGACAAACAGGGGTTACACAAGAAATTATTCAATTTTTGATTTGTATCAATCAAAAAACCTTGGAAAGGTGGGGTTTGACACCTTTTATGCTGCATTTTTGGTATTTAGAGAGCTTGGACTTATTTCCGTTCAAAGTGACGCTCCATTTGAGATTGTGGAGCACACAAACATCAAAAAATCGTTGACAGAATCTCAACTTTATAATAAACTATTGTTGTTTAAAAATACTATGGGAGCAGAATGAGCGAAAAAGAACAAAAAATCCAAATATTGAAAAAAATCCACGACAATTTCACTCTTACAAAAGAGCAAGAAATCCTCTTGGATAAGTGTTTTATTGACGCAATAAATTTGGATCGACTTGAATGTGTTGTTGATGTTATGATTGAGTATAAGATGCAAAGTGATGTTTTGATATCTTATGTCCTTTTTCAAGCTTACAAAACCCAGCCAGAGGAGACTGAAGCTCTTGGAGAGAAGTATTTTACTGCTGACGAAAGAAAGATGTTTGACACTTTTATCGCTATAAAAGATGTGAGAGCATTTACCAAAACTGATGAGGCAGAAAACATAAGAAAAATGTTTATTGCAATTTGTCAAGATATAAGAATTGTTATTGTAAAATTTGCCACAATCTGGTTTGATTTGCAGCTTGTACACAATCCTATGTCTGAAGAGGACAAAGATTATGTGACACTTGTCAATGATGTTTTTGCACCATTGGCAGAAAGACTTGGTCTTTCAAAATTTAAGTTTGCATTTGAAGATTATTGTTTTGAGCTTTTAGAACCAAAAATTTATCAACAACTCAAAAGCAATGTTCTTTTGGAGTTTAATGAAAACCAAAAGCAAATTGAACTCACAACGCAAAACCTTCAAAAGATTTTAGATGAACTTCATATCAAAGGAGAGATTCAGGCTCGCCAAAAGCATTTTTCAAGCATTTACAAAAAACTTAAAAACAAACATATCACACTTGACGGAATTTATGATTTGATTGCTATGAGAGTGCTTGTTGATACAGTCGATGACTGTTATGCCGTTTTGGGCAAAGTCCATGCAATTTACAAACCAATCAATTATCGTGTAAAAGACTATATTTCAAATCCAAAGCCAAATGGTTATCAAAGTTTGCACACCACGATTATTGCAGAAAATGACAGACCTTTGGAAATTCAAATCAGAACGTTTGATATGCACAAATTCTGTGAGTATGGTGTTGCAGCTCACTGGATTTACAAAGAAAAACGTGGACAAAATAGATTTGACCAAAAAATGACTTGGTTTAGGCAAATGATGGAGTCTGCTGAAGAGATGTCTCCAGAGGAATTTGCTGAAACTTTGAAGGTAGATTTGTATTCGGAATCAATTTTTGTGCAAACCCCAAAGGGAAAAGTTATTGAATTTCCACAAGATGCAACGGCGATTGACTTTGCTTACGCAGTTCACACCGGAGTGGGAAACACATGTGTTGGAGCAAAAATCAATGGCAAAATTGTGCCAATCACGACAACACTTTCAAATGGTGATGTTGTTGAAATTTTGACCAACCCAAACAGTAAGGGGCCATCAAGAGACTGGCTTAAATATGTCAAAACAAATGGCGCACGTTCAAAGATAAAAGCCTTCTTTAAAAGTGAATTGAAGGAGGATAATATTCGTATTGGAAAATCGGTTTTGGAGCAAGCAATCAAGGCTAAAAATTTGGCTTTTGCGAAGTCTGAGAAAGAAGATTATCTTATGCAAATTGCAAACTCTCTTATGCTTGAAAATCTTGACGGGCTCTATGCTGAAATTGGTGCTGGAAGTGTTTCGCCAAACAGTGTTGTTGGAAGACTTGTAAATCTTTACAACAAAAACAGAATTTTCAACAACGAAGAGGACAAAATTACTGTCAAGAAAAACAAGTATGGCATTTTGGTGGATGGAGAAAGTGGCATGCTTATACGTTTTGCTGGATGCTGTTCGCCAATTAATGGTGACAAAATCATAGGCTACATTTCACGTGGTCTTGGGGTAACAATCCATAAAGCTGATTGTCCAAATCTTAAATATTTGGAGAGAGAAAGGTTTATGGAGGCAGAATGGGATGGCTCAATGGGCTCTAGTTTTACAGCGGTCATCAAAATTCATGCCGACAATGTAAACTCTGTGATAAACAATTTAAACACGCAAGCAAGAGAATTGAAGGGAAAACTCAAAGGATTTGGTTATAAAGAAATCAAAGATGAACTGGTATTTGAAATTGTCGTTTTGGTTTCAAACACGGCAGAACTTCAACAAATTATGAATGTGTTTGCTCATGTCAAATATGTAAGACGTGTGTATAGGAGTGAGTAAGTGAAAATCGTTTGTCAAAACGAAGATTTTGAAAAGGACATGCAAGATTTAGTCAATCTTTTTTATGAAGATTGTCCTTTTTCTATTGTGCATGATTTTTCAAAAAATGGGACAAATGTTCACAGCACTTTAAAGATTGACAACAAAGTTTTTGAAAAGAATTTTCTTTTACCAAAAGGGGTTGATGCGCTCCTTGAAAAAAGTTTGCTTAAGAGATTTTTTAAAAATCAATTATACGAAATTTTGAGTACGGAAGCAAAAAAATCGCTTCCTTGGGGCTCTTTAACAGGTGTTAGACCGACAAAATTTGCACGTGACTTGCTTGAAAGAGGTGAAGTAAAACCTCATCTTTTGGCAGAAACTTTGGTGAGAGATTATCATGTTTCAATTGAAAAAGCAAAACTTGCAACTCAAATTTTAAACAACCAAAAAGGCATTATCAAAAATGACAAAGTGGTAGATTTGTTTATAAACATTCCAATTTGTCCAACAAGATGCAATTATTGCTCATTTATCTCAAATGAACTTTGGACAGTCAAGGATCAAGTCGAGACATACCTTGATTGTGTGGTAAAAGAGCTTGAAGCCATGAAAAAAGTTGTCGATGAAAATGCTTATATCATCAGAACAATTTATATTGGTGGCGGGACACCAAGTGTGCTTACGGCATCTCAACTTGAAAGGCTTCTTTCAAAAATCGGATATTCAGTGAAAGAATTTACGGTGGAGTGTGGCAGGGCCGACACCATCACAAGAGAAAAACTTGATGTTTTGAAAAAGTATGGTGTGACGAGAATTTGCATCAATCCGCAAACATTCTGTGAGACAACACTCAAACGTATTGGAAGAAAGACAACAAACAAGCAAGTGCTTGATGCTTACATGCTTGCAATGGAATATGACTTTGTCGTAAATATGGATATTATTGCAGGGCTTACAGGGGAGAGACTTGGTATTTTTAAAAGGACAATAAATACTCTTTTGGAGCTTTATCCTCAAAATATTACAGTGCACACTCTTTCAATAAAAAATGCTGCACAAATTCGTGGCGAAGAGCAAAAGTATGCGGATGAAGTTCCAAAAATGGTAGAATATGCTCAAAAGATGCTGATGGAAAATGGATATAAACCATACTATTTGTATAGACAAAAACACCAACTGGGCGGACTTGAAAATGTGGGATATTTCCGTGATGACACTCCATGCATGTTTAACATTGACAGCATGGAAGATGTTTCTTCTGTTATTGCAATTGGGGCTGGAGCAATTTCAAAAAGGGTGTTCAACCTTGAAAACAGAATTGAGAGAGAACCAAACTGCAAGTTTATCCCAGATTACATTGCAAGAATTGATGAGATGATAGAGAAAAAAGTAAAGTTTTTCAATTAAATTTTTTCAAAATTCTTTACAAAAAAAATATTATATGTTATATTTATAAGGTCGATTAACTTTTTCGCAGTTTTGGGACACCTTCGACCCTTTACTTCGAATAAGCAGAAAATTAAGAATGGAGGAAAATATGGAAAAGAAAGATATCATTGCCAAATATAAGCAATCAGAGAATGATACAGGTTCTGTTCAAGTTCAGGTTGCACTTTTGACAGAGAGAATCAATCATTTGACAGAGCACTTGAAAGATCACAAACAAGATAATCACTCAAGACGCGGACTTATGCAGATGGTTGGTAAGAGAAGAGGTCTTTTGCAATATCTTAAAGCACAAGATATTGAAGCATACAGAAAACTTGTTGCTGACCTTGGAATTAGAGAAATTAAATAGTAAGGGGGAGCTGTTTTTTCGCTCCCTTTTTATTTAAAAATTTGATAGGAGAAATATATGGAAGACAAAAAATATGTTATTAACATTGCCGGAAAAGATGTAATTTTTGAAACAGGCAAATACTGTATGCAATCAAATGGAACATGTATGGTAAGATGTGGAGACACAGTTGTTATGGTAAATGTAACAATGTCAGACGCACCAAAGCCAGGCATCGACTTTTTCCCACTTTCAGTTGAATACCAAGAAAAGATGTATTCAGTTGGAAAAATCCCAGGAGGATTTAAAAAGAGAGAAGGAAAGCCAAGCGACAAAGCTATTTTGGTGTCAAGACTTATTGACAGACCACTTCGTCCACTCTTTCCAAAGGGATTTTTCAATGACGTTGTTGTTGTTGCAACAGCACTTTCAATTGATCCAGACGTAAGTCCAGAGCCACTTGCAATGCTTGGTTCATCTTTTGCATTGTCAATTTCTGACATTCCATTCCTTGGACCAACGGGAGCAGTTGCAGTTGGACTTGTTGATGGAAAATTTGTCATCAATCCAGATGCAGAGCAAAGAGAAAAAAGTGAGCTTAACCTTACAGTTAGTGGAACAGATGAAGCAGTTTTGATGATTGAAGGTGGAGCAAACGAAATCCCAGAAGCACAATTTTTGGATGCAATTATGTTTGCACATGAAGAAATCAAAAAGATTGTTGCAAAGCTGAAGGAAATCAAGGCTGAAATTGGAAAACCTGTAAATCCAAAAGTAACTTACTACACAATCCCAGAAGATTTGGAAAAGGCAGTAAGAGAATATGCCGACAAGAAATATGATTATGTTTTGGAAGCATTTGACAGACATGAAAGAGAAGCAAGAGAAGAAGTTGCAAAGGCAGAAATTCTTGAGCATTTTGCAGAAATTTATCCAGAACAGACAAGAGAAATTGGTGATGTTCTTTACAAAGTAAAGAAAGAGAAGGTTAGAGGAAAGATTTTAAATAAGGGTGTTCGTCCAGACGGAAGAAAACTTGAAGAAATCAGACCTATTTGGTGTGAAGTTGGCGTTTTGCCAAGAGTTCACGGCTCAGCAGTGTTTACAAGAGGAGAGACACAGGTTTTGTCTGCTCTTACTCTTGGGACTGTATCTGATGTTCAAAAACTTGAAGGACTTGATGATGAAGATGTAAACAGATATGTTCATCACTACAACATGCCACCATATGCTACTGGTGAAGCTATGATGATTAAGAGCACAGGTCGTCGTGAAATTGGTCACGGAGCACTTGCAGAAAGAGCTCTTGAGCCTGTTGTTCCATCAGAAGATGAATTCCCATATGCACTTAGAATTGTAAGTGAAGTTTTGTCTTCAAATGGTTCTTCTTCAATGGCTAGCGTTTGTGGTTCAACTCTTGCACTTATGGATGGCGGTGTGCCAATCAAAGCTCCAGTTGCTGGAATTGCTATGGGACTTATCAAAGACCAAGAAACAGGAAAAGTTGCCGTTCTTTCTGATATTCAAGGACTTGAAGACTTCCTTGGTGATATGGACTTCAAGGTTACAGGAACAGCAAAGGGTGTTACTGCAATTCAAATGGATATCAAAATCAAAGGTATTGACAAGGCAATTTTGACAGAGGCTCTTGAAAGAGCAAGAATTGGAAGAATGTACATTATGGACAAACTTCTTGCTTGCATCGACAAACCAAGAGCAGAGCTTTCAAAATATGCTCCAAAGATTATCACATTCTCAATTAATCCAGACAGAATTAAAGATGTTATTGGATCTGGCGGAAAAACAATCAACAAGATTATTGATGAAACAGGAGTTAAGATTGACATTGAAGATGATGGAACAGTGTTTGTTGCATCATGTGATGCTGAAATGAATGAAAAAGCAAAGAAGATTATTCTTTCAATTGCAGAAGATGTTGAAGTTGGTGACGTTTATGACGGCACTGTTACAAGAATTATGAACTTTGGTGCATTTGTTGATCTTGGTGGTGGAAAGGAAGGAATGATTCACATTTCAAAACTTTCAGACAAGAGAGTTGAAAAGGTTGAAGATGTTGTCAAACTTGGTGACCCCGTTGAAGTTGAGGTTATCAAAATTGACGAAAAGGGAAGAATTGATCTTAAAAGAATTGTCAAAAAATAATTTTTAAAATAAAAAAATCCACACGCGTCTGTGGATTTTTTATCGCAAAAATAAAAATACTTAAAAATATTATAAATACTGACGAAAAAATGTTTTGATTTATTTTTTATTTTGTTTTTTTTATTGTATAATAAAAATGAAGGTGACATTATGAAAAATTTTTCTTCAAATGAATATTTAGAAAAAGTTGATAAATATTGGAGAGCACTGAATTATCTCTCAGCAGCACAGCTTTATTTGCAAAAAAATCCATTATTGAGAGATCACAAGCTTTGTGAGGCTGACCTCAAAGAAAGATTTATTGGACATTGGGGAACAGTGCCTGCACACAACTTTGTTTGTGCACACTGCAACAGAGTGATAAACAAATATGATGTGGATATGTTGCTCTTTTCAGGTCCAGGACATGGCGGGAATTTTTTGGTCGCAAACAGTTACCTTGAAGGTGTTTATAGTGATGTTTATCCAAAAATTTCCCAAGACAAAAAAGGTATGGAAAGACTGTTTAAGCAATTTTCTTTTCCAGGCGGAATAGGCTCTCACTGTGTGCCAGAAACACCAGGCACAATTCATGAGGGTGGAGAACTTGGATACTGCTTGTCTCATGCTTATGGCGCTGTGTTTGACAATCCAAATTTGATTGCAGTTGCTGTTGTCGGAGATGGTGAGGCTGAAACAGGACCTCTTGCAACATCTTGGAATGCAAACAAATTTATTAATCCAAAAAGTGATGGTGCCGTTTTGCCAGTTTTAAATTTGAATGGTTACAAAATTTCAAACCCAACAGTGCTTGCAAGAATGAGCCATAACGAAATCAAAAGTTTGTTTGTTGGTTATGGATACGAGCCACTGTTTGTTGAGGGAGACAATCCTGTAAAAATGCATAAACTTATGGCAAAGACGATGGATTATGCCATCGAAACCATAAGAAAAATTCAGGCTGGAGCAAAACATGCTTGGCCAATGATTATTTTGCGCACACCAAAGGGATGGACTGGACCAAAAGAGGTTGAGGGACTGAAGGTTGAAGGAACATTTAGAGCACACCAAGTGCCTGTTTATTTGGACCATACAGACAGCTTAAAACTGATTACAGATTGGCTTGAAAGTTATCATGCTGATGAGCTCTTTGATGAAAATTACAAGCTTAAAGCAGATATTGCGGAGCTTGTTCCAAAGGGAGATAAGCGACTTACAGCAACTCCATATGCAAATGGTGGGCTTTTGCTTAAAGAGCTTAAAACTCCAAAACTATCAAAATTTGAGGTAAAAATTAAAAAGCGTGGCGAAACCAAGGCACAAGATATGCTCGAGCTTGGTGCATACATTGCCGAAGTGTTCAAATTGAACGAAAAGAACAAAAATTACAGAATTTTTAGTCCAGATGAAACTGCAAGCAACAGACTTACAAAGGCACTTGAGGTTGAAAATAGGAATTTTAATTCAACAAGATATGACTTTGATGACAAACTTGCAGCAGATGGAAGAATTATGGACTCCTATTTGTCAGAGCATATGTGTGAAGGCTGGCTTGAAGGGTATTTGCTTACAGGTAGGCATGGAATGTTTGACAGTTATGAATCATTTGTCAGAGTTGTTGACAGCATGATTGCTCAGCACGCAAAATGGCTAAAAACTTGCCATGAGATTGAATGGAGAAGACCGATTTCTTCCTTAAACCTTGTTTTGACAAGCGATGTGTGGCAGCAAGATCACAATGGTTACACTCATCAAGACCCTGGTTTTTTGGGACATTTGGCTGACAAAAAACCATATGTGACAAGAATTTACTTGCCAGCAGATGCAAATTCCTTGCTTGCATGTTATGACGAATGTGCAAAGAGCAAGAATTTTGTAAACGCCATCGTTGCTTCAAAGAAACCAAGTCCTCAATGGCTCTCTATGAAAGAGGCTCAAGAGGAGCTTGAGGAAGGCGTTATGGAGTGGAAGTGGGCAGGAATGAACAACACTTCAAAACCAGACCTTGTGCTTGCATGTGCTGGTCATGCTCAAACAGAAGAGGCGTTGGCTGCAGTTATGCTCTTGAAAAAATATCTTCCAAAACTTAATTTGAAGTTTGTGAATGTTTTGGAACTTATGAAACTTGACAATAGTGAAGAAAATCCATTTGGTCTTACGGATGCAGAGTTTGACAAGCTTTTCACAAAAGACAAACCAGTGCTTTTCAATTTCCATGGATATCCTCAACTTGTGAAATCTCTTGTATACAACAGACACAATAAGAGTTTTGTTGTAAAGGGATATAGAGAAGAGGGGACAATCACAACAACATTTGATATGCGATTTAGAAATGAGACTGACAGATTCAGTCTTGTGAAAGAAGTATTAAATCTTGTAAAAGTTCAAACTGTAGAAAAGAACAAAATAATAAAAGAACTTGACAAAGTGATTGCACAGCATGAGGCATATATAACAGAACATGGAAAAGACATGCCAGAGATTGCAGATTGGAAATGGCAAGAATAAAATAAAAAATCCATCAAACGATGGATTTTATTTTTCTTTTTTAATTACATTTCTTCAAGGATTTTTGCTTTTTTCTCTTTATATTCTTCTTCCGTAATCAAACCTTTGTCTAACAAGTCTTTAAGGCTTGCAAGTTTTTCTTCAGGTGTTGCATTCTTTTTTGCTGTTGCTTTTTCAACTCTGTCTGCAACTGCATCAGCTGGTTCAACATCGTCTTCCATATTGTATTCATCATGAGCGATGTTTCTGATTCTTCTTTGTTCAATTGATTTCAAAACTGAAGAGCAGATGCTTGTGTAAACAATGAAGAGTACAAGTGTTGTGATCATTCCTGGTGTTGTAAGGAATTTTGCTCTATCCAAAGCGAAGACTTCATTTCCTGTCCCTGCAAAGTTGAAGCATGAGAACAAAACTGAGAACCAGAAGTCAACAAACAAATTGCTTACGTACATGATAATTTGGAATACAAGATAACTCTTTTTGTATTTTACCCAAGTTGAAGAAATAAGCAATGCTTCAAAAATTTGGAATGCTGTGATAAGAGCAATTTGAATGAATATCATTCTGCCTCTTGGTTCACCAAGTGTTCCGGCTTTTCCTTGAACGTACATTGAGTAAATAACAATGGCAACTGCAGTCCAAAGCACTGCTGCAAGTCCCAAAAGGGCAAGCATTGCAATTGACAGTTTTACGTTGACTTTCTTCTCAAGGAATCTTACCCAATATAGTGCAAGTGTTGAACACAAACATAAAATGGCAAGAATTGCCAAGAACAAGCAAAGTCCAGCAGACATAAAGCCTTGCATAATGCCAACAACGAGAAGTCCTACTGCCAAAAACAATCCGATGATTGCTACCGTAGAAATAATTCTGTAAACTTTTCCACCTTGTTGATATTCATCAAAGACGCGTCCACGCTTTCTGTCTCTTCTTTGACGATCTTCAACATGTCTTCCAAGATTGTTTAAAAATCCCATAATAACCTCCTATATAGTTATGAATATGTTATCATATTTTTTTTCTTATGTCAAAGAAATCAAGAGATTATTTTTGTCTCAAAAAAGGGAATTATGTTATAATAAATGCAGGAGAGATAATATGATACATTCTTTATCTGGTGGGGTGATGAGAGATGTCCAATATGTTGACTTTGCAAAGGTTGAAATTGAGGGCGAAGGCATCTTTTGGTATATCAATAACATTGATGGGTTGAAGGAAGGAGACAAAGTCATTGTTCCATTTGGGAAAAGTGGACAAAAAGTTGTTGGCAAAGTTTTAAGAATTGACAAAAGTGTTTCCTCACAAGTGTCGCCAATTCCATTTAAGCATGCAAAACATATTATTGCAAAAGAATAAAAAATGTTGACCGAATCAATTTTTGGTGTTAAAATTAAAATATATGGGGGGGGGAAAAATGAAAAAGCAAGAAAAGAAACCAGCAAAAAAAGTGGAAGAAAAGAAAAAGTGTGCTCCAAAAAAAGAAGCACCAAAAAAAGTTGAAAAGAAAGTTGAGGAAAAACCTGACAGAAAACAAGTTTACATGGTGACATTTGACAAAGAAGAAAGAGAATGGGTTATCAAAAAGACTGGCGCTGACAGGGCATCAAGAAGATGCAAAACAAAACAAGAAGCACTTGAGATAGTTGAAAAACTGTCAGAGAATCAGGATTTGGGTGTTTCTGTAAAGAAGAAAAACGGAAAATTTCAAAAGAAATCAAATTTGTAAAAAAAATACATAAAAAAAATCAAGCAATGTTGCTTGATTTTTATTTTCCTTTTTCTTGTGAAGTTGCTTCCGCTCTTTCCGCTCTTTCAATTGCTTCAACTTTGTCTGGGTGAGCTTCTTTCCATTCTCTTCTGTAATGTGGATAGTATTCACTAATTCTTTCACTACCTGTGAAACCATTTACAAGTTTAAAATTTCTGTTTTCATGTTCAGTCAAAACAAATTGTCCAACTTGTTTTCTGCCAAACAGTGATGTTTTATACAAATTTGCAATGATACTGCAAGAACCATTATCTATGTATATTTCCATGTTTTTACTATGAAATTCTTTGCTTGTCGATCCGTTTTTGTGTTTTACCCTAACAATTGCACCCGTTGCCTGGCCTTCTGTGATGCACCTACTGTGAAGCAAAAATCTTGAGAAAATCAAAAGGTCAATTGTTGAGAAAGAATCTTTATTGTAAGTTTTCATTCCCCACCTCACTCCATTAGCATAGCACATCTTTATAAAAATTTCAAGTAGGAATTCCAAATTTTTTAAGATAAAAAGAAAAAGGGTGTTTTCTTTTTTGATTTTGATTAGGTTTTTGATATAATAAACATGAGGATTTCCGATATGAAAGAAAACTTTAAAATGTTGCGAGAATGGTGGAAATTTACGCGCCCAAACAAACTCTATTTTACGTTGTCCTTTATGTCTGGGTTAGTGTTTAGACTTTTGTTTTATGTTGTACAGCCAATTTTTGCGGCAAGGATTATCACTAATTTGACAGTTGCAAATTATAATGGTGCGTTAATAAATCTTGCACTTGGAACGGCAGTTTTTATTTTGGCATATTGTGTGCATCATGTAAAATATTTGATGCATGACAAACTTTTGCTCACAACATACATTCCGTTTCAGGAGATGATTTGCAAAAAAATTTTTATTGCCGAGGATGTAAACTTTAAGAACAACTCAAAAGATAGGCTTTTAAATATTTCTTATCAAGATGCATGGGATACTGCAAATTTTGCCGATACATTTACAACAAGAATTGGTCAATTGGGGCAGGTGCTTGTTATTTTTGTAACTATTGCAATCATCAATCCATATGTTGCACTTATTATTTTGGCGACGACTATTATTAATTCATTTGCTTTGTCTTTCCTGCAGACAAAATATGCTCAGGGGACAAAAAAAATACGTGAGGGTGTAGACAATGCTTATCACACAATGACTGAGATGCTTGAATCAAGAGAATATTTGCATTCAGAACAAGAAAAACGAGAAATACAAGCAAAGCATATAAATGCAAACAAGAATATGCTCAAAGAATTCAGAAAAAGACAGACGTGGTCTTCTGCAAATGACAACGGTTATGGAATTTGGTGTAAGGTATTTATCTTTTTGTTGACATTATTTATGATTTTGCTTGTTGGAAAGGATAAGTTGTCACTTGAAATGTATTTGATTGTTGTACCTTACTTTACAACAATTATTGATGCAAGCAATGAAGTTTTGTCTGTGTTTAGAGATTTAAAAAATGCTGTTGTAAGCATGAACAGATTGCAAGTTATCCAAGATTTTTCTGAAAGGGATGTAATAAGATTTGGAAACAATTCTGTTGACGACATATTGGGACAAATCGATTTTATCAACATTGATTACAAGCCAGATAAGACGAAAGCGAATAATTTGTTTGATATAAATTTTCATATCAGGGAAAATGAAACGACAGTTATTCTTGGTGAAAAAGGTTGCGGAAAACGTTCAATCTTTAAATTGTTGATGAGAGATATTCAACAAAGTCACGGAGATATTTTTGTTGGTGGAATGAAAATGGAACAATACTCTAACAGATCGTACTTCAAAAATATTGTGTACACAATGAGTAAACCTTATTTCAAAGATGAAAATGTATTACAAAACTTAAAAAAAAGCTCAACAAGAAAGGAAAATATAAACGAAATTTGCAAAGATTTTGGGCTTGACAAAGTTATTGAAAACTTGCCGCACAAAGAAATGTCAGTAATAGAAGAGCTTTCTTCAACAGACAAATTTTTGGTTGATCTGGCAAGATGTGTCTTGACAAAGGCCAACATTGTTGTGGTTTACGAACTGCCAAGTGTTGATGAAAAAAATAGGAAAAGAATCTTTGAGGCGTTAGAGAAGGTGCATGGAAAGAAAACTTTTGTTATCTTTTCTGGTCAAGAAGAATTTGCTGAACTTGGAGATAAAGTGGTTTTTATTGAAAAGGGTGAAGTTAAAAACATTCAATTTACTGATAAAACAGAAAAATAAAAGAAGCCTACGTTGGCTTCTTTTTTGTGGAGCTAATGACGGGACTTGAACCCGTGACCTCCGCCTTACCAAGGCGGTGCACTACCGACTGTGCTACATTAGCATATTGAGTTTTTCTTTTACCTTAAAGTTTGTCAGTTTGAGAGATCTTGTTTCTTAGGTAGTGCATGGGAGCAACACCTTGGTATATCAGTTTTGTTTACTGACAAAGAATAATTTAGCATATCATCTTTGACTTTGTCAATCTTATTGGGTGATTTGGTTTAAGCTCTTTTGTGAAAAAACTGCAAAATGCCATTTTTTAACAAAAAAATTGTTGTAATCTATTTACAAATATGTTAAAATAGTAAATATAAAGGAGGTTATTATGAGTTCAATGCTTTTAGGGATTTGGGAAAGCTTTAGAAAATGGGTTTCAGTTGACTGGTCCGCTTTGACATTTGCCATTGTTTTAAGTGTCTTTGGAATCTGTGTTTTGATGTTGCTTTCAACCTTTTTGAAAGAGAACTATAATAAGGGGAAAAGTATAAAGTGGGGCAAGATTGTGCTTTTGGTGCTTTTGATGGGCATTATGGTGCTGTTGTTCTACGTAAGATTTACAAACTAAAATGTGCTTAATTTTGAAGGAGACTAAATAAAAATGAATAACTTATTGCTAAAAACATATCCACTTTGGATGACAAACTCTTTTCCAATTATCAGAATCGTTTTGTTTTGCTTGGTTGTTGCAAGTGCTGTGCTTTTGATTGTGACAGTGCTCTTCCAAAACGAAGATGCAAATGATACTGATGTTATTACTGGATCACAGGAAAGTTATTATTCACAAAACAAGGGTGGCTCAAAAGATGCGAAACTTAAACTCATCACAATAATCTGCTCAATAGTTATTGCTGTTTGCGTTGTTTTGTACTTTGTAAGTTTCTTGATTTTGCCTGTTGGAGCAGGAGCATAATAAGTGAGCCAAAAGAAAAAAATTTTGGAGTTGATTGATAAAAATAGTTTGGTTTTTTCAAATATAGACAAACTATTTTTATTTCTTTCATCAGCACTTGATGAAGATGTTGAGCAGGTCAAAAAACAATTTTATAGCCTTGTTTATAATGGTGATATTTTTGAAATCAGAAAAAATAAGTTTATCACAATCCCTTCACATGGTTATGTAAAGGGAGAATTTATTGGCACCGCAAAAGGCTTTGGCTTTGCAAAGGTTGATGGCTTTGCAGAAGATATTTTTATACCTGCAAACAAAACCTTTGGTGCACTTGATGGAGAAATGGTTATTGTCAAAATTCTTGCTCAAACAAACGATGGGTGTGATGGTGAAGTTGTAAGCATCTACAAGGAACTTGAGGGGATTGTGGGCGCCGTTTCAATTGTTGCAGGAAACTATTTTCTTGACCCTGACAACAACAGGATAAATTTGGAGCTGCCTATCATAAAAACGGGATTGAAACTTGAAAAAAACATGAAAGTTTTGGCAAAAATTATCAGAACTGACAATGGCAAGGTAAAATGTGCTGTTCACGAGATTTTGGGATTTGAGGATGATGTAAAGGCACTTGAGCTGTCAATTATCAGAGAACACAATTTGTTTGAAGAGTTTCCACAGAGTGTTGTTGATGCAGAGAGGAAGCTTCCAAAACAAATTTCTGATGCACAAAAGAAAGGAAGGTTTGATCTCACAAAAGAGACTATTTTTACTATTGATGGTGCAGATGCAAAAGACCTTGATGATGCTGTAAACATCAAAAAATTTGATACGTACTATGAAGTGGGTGTACATATTGCTGATGTTGGAGAATATGTAAAACAGGGCAATGTGTTTGATGATGAAGCATACAAAAGAGGCACGAGCGTATACTTTCCAACTTCCGTTTTGCCAATGCTTCCAAGAGCACTTTCAAATGGGATTTGCTCTTTGAATGAGGGTGTTGAAAGATTGACACTTTCTTGCATAATGAAAGTGGATTTCAAAGGAAATGTGACAGATTATAATATTTGTGAGAGTTTTATAAAAAGTGTTGCAAGGCTGACTTATGACGAAGTGCATGAGGCTCTTTGCGAAAACAAGTTAAACGACAAGACCAAAAAGCTGCAAAAAGATTTCTTTTTGATGAGAGAACTTTGTGACATTTTGGAGAACAACACACAAAAACGTGGGGCTCTTGATTTGGATATTCCAGAAGTGCAGTTTGTCTTTGATGAAAATGGCATGGCTGTGGATATAAAACGAAGAGATAGAAACGAAGCTCACAGGCTTATTGAAGACTTCATGGTTTTGGCAAACGAAACAGTTGCAAGGCATTTTTCAAAGAGGGGTGTTCCATTTGTGTATCGTGTGCATGAAGCTCCAACAAAAGAAAAAGTTTATAGTGTCTGTGACTTTTTGAAGGGGTTGGGCATCAGATACCCACAAGTGCCTGATGAAATTAAGCCAATTTATTTCCAAGATATTTTAAACAGTGTTGAAAATCTAAACACAAAAGATGTTGTAAACAAGGTTGTGCTTCGCTCAATGACGAAGGCAAAGTATGCAAACAAAAATCTTGGGCACTTTGGTTTGGCACTGGTTGATTATTGTCACTTTACTTCGCCAATCAGAAGGTATCCTGATTTGACAATCCATAGAATCATTAAGGAATATTTGCATAAAAAGGGAGTACTTTCAGAGTCAAGGAAGGACGAGCTTGATGAATTTGCATTTGAGGCTGCAGAACAATCATCTGCTTGCGAGAGAAATGCAGATTATGCTGAAAGAGATGTTGATGATCTTTGGAAAGCATATTTGATGAAAGATAGAGTTGGAGAAGTGTTTGATGCAACAATTTCTTCAGTAACAAATTATGGAATGTTTGTTGTCTTGGACAACACTGTTGAAGGGTTGATAAGGTTGACAGACATGCCAGATGATGCTTACTTGTTCCTTGAGAAACAACTTAAACTCAAGGGAGCAAGACATACATTTTCCTTGGGAGATAAAGTAAAAGTCGTGTTAACAAGCGTAAATTTGCAGGCAAGAAATATTGATTTTAAATTGCTTGATGACTAAAAAATTGCTTCCGAATGTGAAAAAAATCGCATAAATGAGTGTTTTTTCTGCAAATGCTATTGAAAAAATAGTTACGTGATGTTATAATGGGTGTAGGAATGAAGGTTATTTCAAACAACAAAAAAGCGTTTTTTGATTTCTTCGTTTCAGACTTGGTAGAGGCCGGGATTGTTCTTGAGGGCTGTGAAGTTAAGTCCGTAAGAGGCGGTGGAGCAAGTTTGACTGATTCTTTTGTCATTGTCAAAAATGGCGAAATGTTTCTCAAAAATGCCTACATCAAACCTTATGAAAAGACATCATCTTTTAAACCAGACGAGCGTAAAACAAGAAAATTGCTTTTGAAAAAAAGTGAAATTGCAAAGTTTGAGCGCATGGTAAAAGAAAAAGGATTTTCGATTGTTGCCACAAAGTTGTATATAAATGACAAGGGCAAGGTGAAAGTTGAAGTTGGTCTTGCAAAGGGCAAAAAACTTTACGACAAGAGACAGACTCTCAAGGAAAAAGGTGTCAAAAGAGATTTGGAGAGAGCTCAAATCCAAGGATAACTTTATGGGGACGATTTTGGTTTCGACGGAGATTTGTGTTTGATGTTGTAAGCATGTGGTGCGGCCAGTCACCTTAATCCGAGCAAAGCGAATAAACGCAGAAAATAACAATGTTGTTTCATTCAATGCTGCTGCACTTGCTGCTTAATTGAATCAAACGACGCCTTGATTGAAAATTTCAATCTGCTCACCTTTTGACTTGCCAGCGAAAGAATGAGTATCATTTTAGGCAAAAATTTTGCATTAAGTTGTCCTTGTAGATGTAAAAAATTTTAAGGAATTGTCTTCGAAGCCTGTTTGTGGGCTCTTTGGAGATGAAACTTAAACACAAAATAAACATGTAGAAAGGCATCAAGTTGGATTTTCGGACGAGGGTTCAATTCCCTCCGTCTCCACCAAATTGTTTGATTAAAAAGAAGGGGGATACTATGTTTAAATCACTTTTAAATGCACTTGGGTTTGGATCATTGATTATGGACATTTTTATTATTTTGGCAGTTGTTGTTGCTGGATCATTGATCTTCTACTTTGTCTGGGAGGCAATTTCTCTTGCAATCAACAAAAACAACAAAAAGAAAGAAACTGACGATATTGATTTTGATGTTGTTGATGAAAAGGGAATGCAAACTTTTGATCTTGAAAGACAAAAATATCTTGCTGACACAAAACAAGAAAGTGTAGAAGTGCCTGCAGAGCCTGTTGAAGAGGAAGCTGTTTCAGAAGAAAAGGAAGAGGAAGAACAGCCACAAGTTTTCAATGAAGAGGCCCTTGAAGATGTAGATGACGATCAAGCAGAAGCCGAAAAACAAGAAATTGAAGCTGAAGCTTCAAGAGAAGAACGTGAAAACGCAGAAAGAAGAGCTTACCTTGAAGAAAGAAGACAAGAGCTTTTGAGAAGACTTCAAGAAGATGACGAAGAAGAAGCGGAAGAAGAAAATGATGAACCAACTGCTGAACCAGAACAAGATGAAGATGACGGTGATGACGGCAGAATGCACAGAGAAGAAGAGTCTGAGGAAGAACCAGAAGAGGAATCAGAAGAAGCTTTTGATGAAGAGGAAGAAGTTGAAGAAGAACCAGAGGTAGATGCTTTGCAAGAAGAAAGAGATGCACTTGCAGCAGAAAAAGCAAAGTATGAAGCAATGGTTCATGAACTTGAAAATGCGAGAAAAGCTTTGGCAGAATCACAGGCTGCAGCAGCAGTTACACCTGCACCACAGACACAGACACAGACAAATAATGCAGCAGCAATTGAAGAACTTAAAGAAAAACTTGCAAATGCAGAAGAGAGACTTGCTGAAACAGAAAAAGAATTTAAACAATGTAAAAAAGAGTATATCCCACTTAAGAAAGTTTGGGAGACACATGAAAAAGATGAAAAGAAGTTGCGCAGAAAAGAAGCACTTGTTGCTAAACAAAAAGTATTGCTTTATGGCGTAAACAACTATGCTGATATTGACGAAGAAAAAGCAAAGAAACTTGCTGAAGATCTCGATCTTTTGGATGGACTTAAACTTTCTGTTCAACACTGCGAAGAAGTTATGAAAAACAATGAAGAAAGATACCCACTTCTTGAAAAGATGTACAACGTTTTGAAGTTTAGAGATGACGAGATTAGAAAAGATATTGAATTCTATAAAGCCGAAATCGAAAGACTTGAGAATGAGGAATAACAAAAAGCCACCTGTATTGGTGGTTTTTTCTTTGCTTTTTTCGACACAAAAAGTGTGGTGAAACGGAGTTTTTCTTTACTTTTTTTGTTTTTTATATTATACTTTCAAAGTATATTGTTAGGAGCAAGAAATGATTTTAGATGTAGAACAAGAAAGATTGTCCAAGATTGAAGAAGACTTCTCTTTTGTAAAGGAGTGTCTTTGACCCGGATACACAAAAAACAAGAATCGACGAGCTTAGAGCACTTCAAATGGAAGAAGGCTTTTTTGATGATGCAAAAAAGGTTTCAAAAGTGGGGAGAGAGCTTAAACTTTGTGAATATAAATTTGAGAAATCAAATCGAATGGAAAGTCAGATTGAAAATGCAAAAGCATATTTGGAGCTTTTGAATGAAACTGACGACAACTCATTGTATGAAGAGCTTAAAACTCTTCTTGCAGGTCTTGAAGCAGAGCTTGAGAATGCAAAGCTTGAAATGTTGCTCTCTGGAAAGTATGACAGCTATAATGCCATTTTGACAATTCATGCTGGAGCAGGCGGAACAGAGGCACAGGATTGGGCAAACATGCTTTACAGAATGTATACAATGTATGCAGAAAAAAACAATTTTAAAATTTCAGTTTTAGATGTTTTAGATGGCGAAGAGGCAGGATTAAAATCTATAACTTTTTCTGTGTCCGGTGAATTTGCGTATGGCTATTTGAAAGCGGAAAAGGGAGTGCATAGACTTGTGAGGATTTCTCCTTTTGATGCAAATGCAAGAAGACACACAAGTTTTGCTAGTGTGGAAGTTATGCCAGAAATTGAAGATGCTCCAGATATTGTGATAAGACCAGAAGACCTAAAAATTGACACATACAGAAGCTCTGGTGCAGGTGGACAACATGTCAACAAAACTGAATCCGCAATAAGAATTACACATATTCCAACCGGAATTATTGTGGCGTGTCAAACACAAAGATCACAAGTGCAGAACAAAGAAACTGCCATGAAAATGCTATACTCAAAACTTGTTGAAAAACAGGAAAGTGAGGAGATGGAAAAACTTGCAAACATTCGTGGTGACATCAAAAAAATTGAATGGGGAAGCCAAATCAGGTCTTATGTTTTTTGTCCATACACAATGGTAAAAGACCACAGAACCAACTTTGAAACAAGTGATGTTCAGGGTGTTATGGATGGAGATTTGCAAGGGTTTATCAATGAATATCTTAAAAGGACAAGCGTGAGAGGATAATGAGTTATTTGACTGATGCAAAAAGAAAATTTGAAGAACTAAGAACAAAAAAAGAGGTTCTTATTCTTTCTGTTGAATCTTCCTGTGACGAAACCTCAATTGCGCTTGTAAAAAATGGACGAGAAGTCCTTTCAAATATCATTTCTTCACAGATTGACATTCACAAATTGTATGGTGGGGTTGTGCCTGAAATTGCATCAAGAAACCATATCAAAAACATTTCTGGAGTGCTTAATGAGGCGTTGGAGCAAGCTGGAAAAACACTGCAAGATATTGATGCTGTTGCTGTGACTTATGGTGCAGGGTTGATGGGAGCATTGCTTGTTGGTGTAAATTTTGCAAAAACTCTTGCATATGCGCTGAATGTGCCGTTGATTGCAGTGAGCCATGTGCATGGTCACATAGGTGCAAACTACATATCTCACCAAGAGCTTGAGCCACCATTTTTGTGTCTTATGGTTTCAGGCGGTCACACAGCAATAGTTGAAGTGAAAGATTATTGCAAGTTTGAACTGATTGGCTCGACGGTTGACGATTCTGTTGGAGAATGTTTTGACAAAGTTGCACGTGTTTTGGGTCTTACTTATCCTGGCGGTCCAAACATTGACAGACTCGCTAAAGAGGGGGAAAATTGTGTCAAATTCAACTATAAAACACCACTTAAGGAAACCTACAATTTTTCTTTCAGTGGACTTAAAACTGCAGTTGTAAATTATGTCCACAACAAAGAGCAAAAAGGCGAAGAATACAACAAAGCTGACATTGCAAGGTCGTTTCAAGAGCTTGTTACTGATGAACTTTGTGACAAAGCAATGAGAGCATGCAAGGAGCTTGGCAAGGATAAAATTGTTGTTGCTGGTGGTGTTGGTGCAAACTCCATGCTTCGAGAAAAATTGCAAAAGGCAAGTGAAGCAAACAATATAAAGGCATACATGCCAGTGCTCAAATATTGCACTGATAATGCGGCAATGATTGGTGCAATTGCTTATTATTATATTTTGGCTGGAATTGGTCTAGCAGATTTGACTTTGACTGCAAAACCAACAGTAAGCATTTAATCAAGGAGGGAACCATGGAACTTTTGGCTCCAGCAGGAAATTTTGAAAAATTTATGACAGGTTTGCACTTTGGCGCAGACGCATTTTATATGGCTGGTGACAGATTTGGACTGCGTGCTTTTGCTGGCAATTTTTCGGAAGAAGAACTTGAAAAAGCCACAAAAATTGCACACGAAAACGGAAAAAAGGTTTACATAACACTCAATATCATCGCAAAAGATAAGGATTTTGTTGGGCTTAAAGAATATCTGTTGTTTTTGCAAAAAATCAAAGTTGATGCTGTTATTGTGGCGGATATAGGAGTGCTTGCATTTATTAGAGAAAATGCTCCAAAGCTTTGTGTTCACGTGAGCACGCAAGCAAATATTATAAACTCATATTCTGCAAATTTGATGGCAAAACTTGGTGCAAAGAGATTGGTTTTGGCAAGGGAACTTTCTCTTGAGGAAATCAAAACAATAAGAGAGAATTTGCCAAGTGATGTTGAACTTGAAGTGTTTGTACATGGAGCAATGTGTATGGCATATTCTGGGAGATGTTTACTGTCTAATTATCTTACAGGCAGGGATTCAAACCATGGGGAGTGTGTGCAGGCTTGCAGATGGAAATATTACGTGAAAGAGGTGTCACGTGAAGATGATCTAGAGGTGCAGGAAGATGAAAGAGGAACATATATCTTCAATTCAAAAGACTTAAACATGATTGAACATCTTGCTGATCTTGAAAAAATTGGTGTTGACAGTATCAAAATTGAAGGAAGAATGAAGTCAGCAAATTATGTTGCAACAGTTGTTAATGCATATAGACGTGCTCTTGATATGCTTCCTAAAAAGCCTTCAAAAGAATTGATTGCTGAGCTTTTGAAACCAAGCCACAGACCATATACAACCGGATTCTATTATGGGGAAAATGACAGACAATATAGACAGGACTCAAAACCAATTCAAACTGAAGAATTTGTTGGTGTTGTGGCATCTGATGCAAAAGATGGCTTTGTTGAAGTGGAAATGCGAAACAAATTTTCTGTTGGCGAAACTGTTGGACTGTTGAGTGTAAATCCAAAAGCCTTCAACAAACAACTTAAAATCACAAAGATTGTTGATTCAAATTCAGAAGAGATTGAGACGGCGAAAAGAGTGCAAGAAATTGTGAAGATACCTTGCAAGTATGATTTGAAAAAGGGTGACATTTTGAGAAGATAAATTGACTTAAAAATCAAAATGATGCTATCATAAAGTGGAGAGGACAAAGTGGCAAAAATAAACATCAACAACATTGAAAATGTCGAGGGAAAATATCACTTGATGTTTTTGGAAGGGAAAAACATGGTTGAAAATGCAAAAAATGATTTGCGTTTCTCGTTTTTTGCACTTTTGTTGTTTGCTGTTTGCATTATGGTTTTTGTCATGGTGTCTGGTTTTAACCTTTTTTATGTTGCGTTTTTGGGTGTTTTTTTGATTTTCTTTTTGGTGATGGTGATTTACAATTTAAGGCAAAAAAGTGTCGGAAAAAAACAATGTATTTATGCAGTGCAACATTCAAAAACATCGGATATTGTTGCACAGCAAATCGACAATAGACGCACTGGAAAGGCAATTGTTAAATCAATGTCAAGCACAATTGATAAGTATGATGCAAATCAAAAATTTCCAACACTTTTGAGCAAATTTAAAAGGTCAAGGAAGCATGCTCATCTTGTGGGAATAATAAATGATTTTGAAAAAGAGGAAAAGAGAAAGAAATAGTCTTTTCTTCTTTCTTTTTACTTGTTTTTTTTCTGTAATTTTGCTATTATATAAAGCGTATTAGGAGATATTATGATTACTGACATAGAATTAAAGGAAAAATGGTTTAAGTTTTTTGAGTCACATGGATTTAAAAGAATAGACAGTTATTCAATCGTTCCAGAAAACGATCCAACAGTGCTTTTTACAACTGCTGGTATGCACCCACTTGTACCTTATCTTTTGGGAGCAAAGCATCCTGCAGGAGATCATATTTGTGACATTCAAAGATGTATGAGGACAAATGATATTGATTCTGTTGGTGATGAAAGTCACCTCACATCTTTTGAAATGCTTGGAAACTGGTTTTTGGGTGAATGTGACAAAGAAAAGATGATCAAATATTCTTATGAATTTTTGACAAGCAAGGAGTATTTGGGGATTGATAAAGACAGGCTTGCTGTTTCTGTTTTTGAGGGAGATGAAACTGCTCCAAAAGACGAACTTGCTTACAACACATGGAAAAATTGTGGAATCAAAGAAGTGTTTTATCTTCCAAAAGAGCACAACTGGTGGGCTCTTGGTGGTGGAGTTGGACCTTGTGGACCAGACACAGAAATGTTTTATGACACAGGAAAACCAAAGTGCGGACCAAATTGTTCTCCAGCTTGCAGTTGTGGAAAATATCTTGAAATTTGGAATGACGTTTTCATGCAATATAAAGTTGAAAAAGCTGGCGAAAAAGCTGTGTTACTAGCAAGACCAAACATTGACACAGGCATGGGACTTGAAAGAACTGTTGTTGTTTTAAACGGACTGAAAAGTGTTTATGATGCTGGTGTGTTTAAGAAGGTTATCGACTTTATTGGCTCAAAGGCAGAAGTTAAGTATTCTGACAGCGAAGCAGCAAAAAAGTCTTACAGAATTATCACAGATCACTTAAGATCGGCAATGTTTGTTTTGGGTGACGAAAAAGGTGTTGTTCCTTCAAATGTTGGACAGGGATATATTTTGCGTAGATTTATTCGTCGTGCAGTAAACCATGCTCGCAACATCAAATTTGACACAAAATATTTTGTTGACATCATTGACATATATGTTGACAAACATGGTGTTGATTACAAAGACATTCAAAGAAACAGACAATTTATCAAAGACGAACTTATCAAAGAAGTTGAAAAATTTTCAAAGGCACTTGAGGAAGGACATAAAGAGTTTGAAAAAGTGCTTTCCGGAATCGAAAAACATAAACAGTTTGCAGCTTTGAAAGGTGAGACCGTTGAAAATGTTATTTCTGGAAAGGCCGTGTTTAGACTTTTTGATACATTTGGCTTCCCATTTGAAATCACAAGAGAACTGGCTGAAGAAAGAGGATATAGTGTTGACGAAGAAGGATTTAAAAAGGCCTTTGAAGAGCATCAAGAAAAGAGCAGAACGGCCTCAGCTGGCACATTTAAGGGTGGACTTGCAGACAATTCTTATGAGAGTGCAAAGTTGCATACAGCAACACACTTGCTTATGGCAGGGCTTCGAAAGATGTTTGGACCTCAGGTTATGCAAAAAGGTTCAAATATAACTCCAGAGCGTTTGAGACTTGACTTCAACCTTGACCACAAGATGCTTCCAGAGGAACTTGCAGAACTTGAAGCGTTTGTCAATGCTGCTGTTGCAAGAGAAATCCCTGTGAAATGTGAAGAAATGAGCATTGAGGATGCAAAAAACAGCGGTGCAGTTGGTGTTTTTGAAAGTAAATATGGCAGTGTGGTAAAAGTTTACACAATAGGCGATGTTTCAAAAGAAATTTGTGGTGGACCACATGCTGTAAACACAAAAGATTTACATCATGTTAAGATTATAAAAGAGGAAAGCTCTTCAAGCGGAATTCGCAGAATTAAGGCGATTTTAGATTAACTTGTCATTGACAAATAGTATTTCTTATGCTATTATAAATCTATAAGGAGGTAGGACTATGGCACAAAGCAAAATAAGAAAAGGCTTTTTCTTCTATTTTGGATTGTTTGTCCTTTTGCTTGTTGCAATCTTTTTGGTGTGTCTGGTTATTATGATGTTCAACCCAGGTGCAACAATTTTGTGGATGAAATATTTCACTCCAAAAGAAGAATTTGTTAAGGTAGAAAAACTGACAGACACTGGAGAAAGTGTTGCGTATGGCGGAATTAAGGGTATAACAGTAAATTGTGATTATGCAAATGTTATTGTGACTGCAAACAAAGATTATACAGACACAGGAATCAAAATCATAAACAAGACAAGAGGTTTTACCGCTGCAAAAAATGCAAAGGATTTTGGTTATAGCTTAACAAAAGCAGGAGAAGAACTCGTTTTGGATGTTCAAGAACCAACAGGATTTTTGTTCTTCTCAAAACAAATTGATGTTTTGATTTATTCAAATGAAGCTACATGGGCATATGGCGACGAATTTAAACTTACAGTTGTAAGTGAAGGCTCATCAAATGTTGAATTTGGAAGAGTTAAAGAAAATGAGGGTACAATCAAAGTTCATGAAATTGACATTCAAACAGAAAGTGGTGATGTTATTTTCAGAGATACATGTGATGTTTCTCAAATGACAGGTGGTGTAAGGATTACATCAAAATCTGGAAAAATTGGTGCATCTTCCACAACATTCAGTGTTGGAAGTGATGTTGAGCTTTCAACAGTCAAAGGTAAAATCAATTTTGACACAGTAAATGTTGGAACACATAAACTTGCTATTTCAAACACAAGAGGGGCAGTTTCAATCAACAACATCAATGCAGGCAAAGTTGAAGTGAAATGTGCAAAAGGAAACTTCTACTTTAAAAAAGTGAATGCTGACCTTGATTTTACATCATCAATTGACAATATGATTTCACCAAACATCACAGTTGATGAGATTGTTGGTGGATTTAAACTTGAAGCTGATGGGGATAAGAAAACGGTTTCACCTGAAATCAACATAGCAAAAATTTCTGGAGCACTATTTGTTGCTGCTCAAAACGGAAAACTCAATGTTAAAGAGGCAAATGGACAAGTTTATGTTATCTCAACAGACAGCTTGTCAGAAAATGTTGTGATTGGCGCTGCAAACCAAAACAACATTCATCTTGAAAATGTGAAAGGTCTTTTGAAAATTGGGTTTAAAGGTGTTGTTGCATCAAACGTTTCTCTTGCAAACAAATCTGCAAAGATTGAAGTTAATTTCACAAAAGTTGCAAGATTTGACACTTTAGCAAAAAAATATGATGGAAACGATGTTATTGATAAAGATATTTCAATTTCAATTGGTGACAACTCTGTGACATACAATGCTGACAAGAGATGCCAGTTGAGCGTTGAAGGAACTTCTGGAGTGACAGGGCATATTGATCTTACAACAGATTCAAAAATTGCTTACACGTTACTTGAGAAAGTTGCTTAAAAGATAAAATAAAAAAGCCGAAATGTAGTTCGGCTTTTTTATTTGGAAAAAATGGTCTTTTGTTATATAATTTTGACATAGGAGACTGATATGGTTATTGTTTATATATTGCTTGCCATAAGCATAATCGTTGGTATATTGGGGATTTATTTGGGGCTAAAAAACCGAAACACAACAACTCTTGATGACAAAGACAAAAAAGAGATTCTGGACGGATTTGACAGAAATATCAATATGATTTCTCATGTGCTTACCGACAATCAAAACAATTTTAAAGAGAGTTTGTCTCAAAGACAAGAGTCTCTTGAAAAACAAATGGGTGAGCTTTCTGATAGACTTGAGAAAAATCTGAAAGAAATGCGTGAGGCAAACGAGAAAGCTATCAAAAATTTGCAAGACGACAACAACAAACAGCTTGACAAGATGAGAGAAACGGTTGATGAAAAACTCTCCGCAACAATCACAGAAAGATTTAATCAGAGTTTTGATGTGTTGAAGAAACAGCTTGAGAGTGTTGATAAATCTCTTGGAGAAATGCAAAATGTAAGGACTGATGTTGGAAGTCTTACCAGGATGCTTTCAAATGTTAAGACTGCAGGCATTTTTGGAGAAATCCAACTTGGTGCAATTTTTGATCAAATTTTAACAAAAGATCAATATGAAACAAACTTTGTGACTGCAGACGGAAAAGATCCGGTCGAATTTGCAGTAAAACTCCCTGGTCAGGCGGATGGGGAATATGTTTATTTGCCTGTTGACTCAAAATTCCCTTACAATGTGTATAGCGAGATGCAAAAAGCATATGAGAGCAATGATTTTGAGGTTTTAAAAGCAAAGCAAGACCAACTTAAAAACACAATAAAGAATATGGCGAAAGATATTCAAACAAAATATATCTACCCACCAAAGACGACAAATTTTGCCATCATGTTTTTGGCTGTTGAGGGACTTTACGCCGAAGTGGCAAAGATGGGACTTATTGATGAACTTCAAAATAAATACAATGTGACTATTGCCGGACCAACAACAATGAGTGCACTTTTAAATAGTTTGAAAATGGGATTTAGAACACTGACTTTACAAAAGAAATCAGGTGAAGTTTGGAAGGTTTTGAGCGCGGTAAGAACAGAATTTGAAAGATACAACAAAATTGTCGTTGAGATTCAAAATAAGTTTGATGAAACAGGCAAAAAGTTTGATTCACTTGTAGGGACAAGAACAAGAATGATTACAAGCAAACTTAGAAATATTGACAAGTCTGTTGAAGCTTTGGATGAAAAACAAGCACAAGAATTGCTTGGCTTAGATTCTGGTGATGAAGAAGAATAAAAAAAGACAGGGCAAAACCCTGTCATTTCTTTTGGAGCGGAAGACGAGATTCGAACTCGCGACATTTGCCTTGGCAAGGCAACGCTCTACCACTGAGCCACTCCCGCATATTTGATGCTCTTATAATATACCAAAATGAAAGCAAAAAATCAAGTGTTTTACTTTATTTTTCAAAATTTGCCTGTTAAACATACAATAATAGTGTATAATTTTAAAAATGGTTTGACAAATTTGGGCTGTTATGATATATTTATAGCGTTCCAATTGTGGTACCATCGCCAAGTGGTAAGGCAAAGGTCTGCAACACCTTTATTCCCCGGTTCAAATCCGGGTGGTACCTCCACAAAGGCGTGTGAAAGCACGCTTTTTTAATATGCTGGTGTGGCGGAATGGCAGACGCACAGGACTTAAAATCCTGAGTTCGAAAGGACGTGTGGGTTCGACTCCCACCACCAGCACCAAAGAAAACAAACTAAGGGTTTGTTTTTTTTGTTGTATTTATTTGACAGAAAAACTTTTTTGTATGTTATAATCAAACTGAAAGATGAATAAAAGGAGGGGGTTGTTATAGCAATAAATCAATATCCTAATGAAATAAACTCTCTTCCTGTGAGTGAATTGAATGAAATGTCTTATGTAAACGAAGTAAACACAGAAGACAACAAAATTATATTTGAAAACCAAAAACCAGATTATAGAAGAAAAAAGCACATGGGTTTACTTGCGAAGTTTGCCTTTTTGTTTGCTGCAGTTGCGGTTGTACAAACAGGAATTTATATACCGATTTTTAGCGATATATTTGTACCAAGTGAAGCTGCACCAGCCGAAAAAGTTGTTTTGCCTGAAACATTTGATATTGTGTCTGTTGGGGAAACTGAAGAAGTAATCTCTTGCACAATAAACATAGAAAATGTAGATTTTGAAAAAGAAAACTGTTTTGCTTATCTTGTGAAAGAGGCTGACGCAACAGAAAGTTTTTTGAGTTTGGTTTCTGAAAAAGTCAAATCTGATGCTAGAGTTGCAATCGCAAAAAACACAACTTTTGTAAGTTTTTCAAAGTATATGGATGTATCCAAAGAAGTAAATTTAAAACATAACACAAATTATGTGATTTTGATTGTCAACGGAGACAATATTGTCAAGAGTATGCCTGCAAAGACAAATGCGATGAATTATGTGACAGAACTTCACACCGATCCGGTTTATGTGACTTATGATTCTCACTTTGACAAATATTGGAAGAATTTGAAAGTCAAAGCAACCTTCAATACCAAACTTGATTATACAAAAATGTGGTTTGAACTGATAAATACCACAACAAACGAAAAAGAGTATTCTGGCATTCCGAAAGATCTTTTAGAAGATGGCAGTTGTCCACTTTATATGAGAGAAAACACTGATCCAGTTTATCAATATCAGCTTAAAGTTTATTGCATGACCAATCATCCAGAAAAACTTGATTATGACAGCTCTTATGATTTGGATAGGGGCGAAGAAAGCTTGAGTCACTTGATATATGTGTATGACACATTGATAGATTTTTAAGGAGGAGAGAAAATGGAAGGAAGAAAAACAAAACACGCAGTGATAAAAGAGGTTTTGCACTATGTTTTTATCATTGCAATGATTGGTTTGGCTGTGACGGCCTATATTTTTAGAAAAGAAATAAATGATTACTTTGCACAAGATTTGACAAATGTAGAAACATTGAATGCGATTTTACATTTTGTTCCAAAACTTGTTGTGTCAATTGAAATTTTGGTTTTGGCATATGTTGTGATTTTTGTGCTGAAACTTTTTTCAAAGTTGAGCTTTGGACTTACTGACAGAGGTAAGACGATTGTGACACTTATTTATAGCCTTTTGAAATGGGTTGTGATTATTGGATCTATCTTATGGATTTTGTCCGCTTGGGGAGTAAACACAACAACACTTCTTGCTGGTGCTGGAATCTTGGCTCTTGTCATTGGACTTGGTGCTCAAAGTATCATTGCAGATATCTTGGCAGGTGTGTTTATTATGCTTGAAGGAAAATTTGTTGTGGGAGACATTGTTGTTATTGATGGTTGGCGTGGAAAAATCACCAGCATTGGTATTAGGACAACCGAATTGCAAGATATTGGTGGAAATGTCAAAATCGTAAACAACAGCGAAATTAGAAGCATTATCAACCAAACAAAGATGCAGTCAATCGCTAGTTGTTCTATCAATGTATCATCCACAGAGCCACTTGAAAAAGTGGAACAAATAATCAAAGATGCACTGCCAGAGATAAGAAACAACATCCCAGCAATCACAGGGGATATTGTTTATAAAGGAATCAATGGCATGAGTGATGTTACAACAGAGCTTTTATTTGGAGCAAAATGTTATGAAGAAGACTTATATCAAGTGCAAAGAGATTTGCAGAGGCAACTTAAACTTTTGTTAGACAAAAACCACATTGACTGCTTTGCACCACCGACCTATGTTATTGATTCAAAAAAAGAGGTAAAAACACAAAAAAAGAAATAATTGTTTGACTTATTTTTTAAGTCTGTGTAATAATTTATTAAGAGGTAGAATATGAAAAAGAGATTTCTTGTTTTTCTTTTGGCGCTTTTGATGCTCCCTACGGCACTTTTGTTTACGGGTTGCAGAAAGATGGATCATTACAGGGCGGTTGTGCCAAGCGACCAATCGTTTTATTCGATATTGGATTATAGCAGTAAAAATTTAGAGGACCCTTGCAAATATGATTTTGATGTTCACTTCAAGGTTGTAAGAAAGCATGCTGTTGTTGCTGGTGAAGAAAGAGAAGTGATCTATGTTGAGTACAATTATAATGATAATCTTAATGATTATTATGATAACAGCGAAACACTTATTTATGTTGCAAGCAAGAGTTTTTATCTTGATGGAAATGAGTGGAAGGCTGATGTAAGCTCCATGTGGACAAAGTGGTCTCATGTTTATGGGGCGATGGGTAAAGCTGGCACCTATGTTGAATATATGACAAACAGGATTTGGGATAGAGATTTCCCTGCAGACAGCAAGAAGGTGACAGATGACTACATTGAATATAAATTTAAATATGACGAAGAAACCTTCAAGATTTCAAACAATGAATATCATGTTTTGCTTGGATATCATATGAAATCAAGATATGAAGAGACAGATCAAACAGCAACACTTGTTTTGGGTGAGTCTAATTTTGCGATTGCTCATCTTGACACAATCACGGCGGCAATGCTTGCAGATTAAAAAAGAAAACTTCTCAATTTGAGAAGTTTTTTTTATTGCCAATCAATCGGTGTTTTGCCGTGTTCTTTCAAAAAAGCATTTGCCTTTGAAAAGTGTTTGCATCCAAAGAAGCCTCTATATGCAGAGAGTGGGCTTGGATGCGGTGCTTTCAAAACGAGGTGTTGTTTTTCAATTTCTGGGGCAAAGCTTTGTGCATGAGAGCCCCAAAGCAAGAATACCATCGGGTCGCTTATTTTTGAAAGCAGATTTATTTTCTACTTTTTAAAAATTTTACAACCATTTTCGCTGTGAGAATTTGCTTGTGCGCGTCTTACGGTCAGGGTGGTGTTTAAAAGCAAAACCCCTTGTTTTGCCCAGCGTGTAAGATCTCCAGATGCGTTGCATTTTACACCCAAATCGTCCTCAATTTCTTTATAAATATTTACAAGTGATGGTGGAAGCTCCACTCCATCTTGCACGGAAAATGCAAGACCATGTGCCTGATTTGGCTCGTGATATGGGTCTTGGCCAAGGATAACCACTTTTACATCTTCGTATCTTGTTGCGTTGATGGCGTTGAAAATGTTTTCCATCTTTGGATAAACATCATATTTTGCATATTCTTCTTCCAAAAACGCTTGAAGTTTTTTAAAGTATGGCTTTTCAAATTCGTTTTTTAAAAGATTTGCCCAATTTTTTGTAATTCTTATCATAACAAAATTATACCATACTCAAGTGTTTGGGGCAACAAAAAAGACACAACAATGTGCCTTTCTTCTTGATATTTATTTGCTTGCTTTTGCATCGCTCAAAAGTTTTGCGTAATGAGCTTTCTTTCTGCTTGCACAATTTTGGTGAATAACATTTTCTCTTGCAGCACTGTCAAGTCTTGCAACGAGTGTTTTGTATGCTTCTTCTGCTTGTGCAACATCTACAGCAAGTTGTGCTTTAAACTTTTTCTCATATGTTTTGATTTCTGATTTTACTGAATTATTTTCTACGTTTCTTTCTCTTTCAATCAAAACTCTTTTCTTTGCTGATTTAATGTTTGCCATCTCTTTCTCCTTCAAAGTCTTTAATTACTCGCTTATTATAGCACAACATTATTTAAAAATCAACTTATTTTTCCATTTTTTTTGGCTATATTTTCTTTATGATTGATTTGGTTGATGAATGTGGCGTCGTGCTGATTATATCACATGAATTAGATGTTTACAAATAAAAAAAGCAAGGAGTGATTTTCCTTGCTTATCTTTTTTAGTCTTCAAACAGATGTGGGTTGAGATAAACTGGCTCGCATGTCACATTCATTCCAATCTTTTTAAGGGTTTGCTCTTCTGAAGCTGGAATCATATATGTGCAGTGAACGTCACAACCTTTTAAATTTCCAATTTGATCTAGTGCAAGTTTTGCTTTTTTGTTTTTGATTGAACAAATTGAAAGGGCAACCATAACATCGTCAATGGTAAGTACACTGCTTAATGATTTCAAAACCTTTGTTCTGTATTCAACGATTGGCATCAAAATGTCATTTGAAATTATATCAAAATCGTCATCAAGGCCTGCAAGTGTGCGAAGTGCATTCAAAACTAATGCTGCTGGGGCAGAGAGAAGAGTTTTTGTCTTTCCTGTCACATATTTTCCATTTGGAAGTTCTATCGCTGCACATGGATAACCACTGTCCTTTGAAACTTGTTTTGCAATATCTACAACTGGCAAGAGTTTTTCCGTTGAACCAATTTCTGAAACCAAAGCTCTGTTTCTTTCAAGTGTTTCAAAAGTTGCTTGTCCACGTTTAAAATCGCATTCTGCTCTATAAAAACGTCTTAAAATCTCTTTCTTTGCAGCAAGTTTTGCGAGTTTGTCATCAACAATTGCGGAAGCAATCATGTTTACACCCATGTCAGTAGGTGATTTATAAATTTCTTTGCCTGTGATTTTTGTCAAAATGTTGTGCAGTACAGGGAACACTGCAATATCTCTGTTGTAGTTTACCGCCAGGGCACCATATGCATTGAAATGATATGGATCAATTTGATTTATATCTTGCAAATCTGCTGTTGCAGCTTCATAAGCAATATTTACAGGGTGTTTGAGTGGGAGGTTCCAAACTGGGAAAGTTTCAAATTTTGCATATCCAGCTTTTACGCCACGTTTGTATTCATGATAAAGTTGTGAAAGACAGGTTGCAAGTTTTCCGCTTGATGGACCAGGAGCGGTGACAACAACAAGTGGGCGAGTGGTCTCAACAAAGGAGTTTGCACCATATCCTTCGTCTGAAACAATGGTGTCAACATCATTTGGATATCCTTTTGTATAGTTATGAAAATATACCTTTTCTCCACGTTGCTCAAGCTTTTTGCCAAATTTTGTCGCCCTAGTTTGGCCTTTGTAGAGTGTGATAACAAATGAAGATATGTAAAGACCAAGAGAGCGGAGATTGTCAACAAGTCTCAAAACTTCGTTGTCATAACTTAATCCCAAATCTGCACGAATTTTGTTTTTCTCTATGTCATTTGCGCTGATACAGAAAATGATTTCTGTTTTATCCTTAAGTTTCTGCAAAAGTTTGATTTTGATGTTTGGGTCAAAACCAGGAAGAACTCTTGATGCGTGCAAGTCATCAAAAATTTTGCCTCCAAATTCAATATAAAGCTTGTTATTAAATTTCTTGATACGTTTTTTGATGTTTTCGCTTTGCATTTTAAGATAAAGCTCGCTGTCAAAACATACTCCAGTGTTTTTTGCTGATTTTTTAGCCATATTTTTCTCCTACTGTTTTATTTTAACTCTTTTTTTTGACATTTCATAACAAATTTGAAAAATAATGTTATTTTTTGAATTTTTTTATTTCCAACTTATGATTTGGCTGTTATTACAGCCTATGCACTTGAAAATCCAACTTTCAAAGAGATTGTATCGACAAAAAACATAAAAATCACAAATGGTGATGATGAGAATAGGTATTTGAGAAATAAAAACAAACTTTTATTTACTCTAGATGGATGCGTTGGTGTAAAAACAGGATTTACAAACGATGCCGGCAGATGTCTTGTTTCTGCAATTGAAAGAGATGGCATGACAATTGTTTGCGTTGTTTTGAATTGTGGACCAATATTTCAGGAGAGTGCGGACCTTTTAGCTGAATGTGCAGAAAAATAAAAAATGGTTGAAATTACGTCGCTTTATGACTTTAAACATGAGATTGAAGTGATAAACGGTGCAAAGTTTTCCGCAAAAACAGGAACGAAAGAGTAATTTTTATATCCGCTGACAGAACAGGAGAAAGAGAGTTTGAAGATAATTTATGATTATAAGCACATGGTCGAGGCTCCAATGAAAAAGGGGACGGCCATTGGTGTTGTTTAAACATTTTTGGGGAATAACTTGCTATTTTCTGAAAAAATTTATACAATAGAAGATATAAAACCAAGGTCAATTCCGCAAAGGATAAAGGATTTCTTTTCAAATTGGTAAAATCTTCCTCTTTGCAGATTGATGCAAAGAGGATTTTTTATGAGATTAAACAAATTTTTAAGCTCTTGTGGGGTCGCTTCAAGAAGAAAATGTGATGAAATTATTGCTTCCGGCATGGTATTTGTCAATGGAAAGGTTGTTGATAGTTTGGGAGCGGTAATAGATGAGAAGAAAGACAAAGTTGTGTTGGAGGGAAGAGAACTTTCTTTGCCTCAGCAATTTGTCTACTTAAAAATGAACAAGCCAAAGGGATATGCCTGCACCGCGAGTGATGAAAAGGGCAGAAAGACAATTTTTGATTTGATTGATAGTGATGTCAGACTTTTTAATGTTGGACGTTTAGATTATGACACAGAAGGTCTTTTGCTTTTGACAAATGATGGCGATTTTACAAATATGATTACACACCCAAAATATCATTGTGAAAAAGAATATATTGTCACAGTGGACAGGGAGGTCAAGGAGAGTGAACTTGCTGTTTTAAGAAAGGGTGTTGTTGTCGACGGAAACAGAATGCCAACTGCAAGAGTAAAATCGTTGGGCTATGATGGAAACTTTACAAAACTTTCTGTTGTGATTGATGAGGGGCAAAACCATCAAGTGAGAAGAATGTTTGATGCCATCGGAAAAAACATCAGACTCTTGAAACGTGTAAGAATTGGCAAAGTTAGACTTGGCGGACTATATCGTGGAAAGACAAAACCTTTAACAGAACAGGAAATAGAGTCTTTAAAAGGTGGTTTTTAGATGAGAGTGGCTGTCATTGGTGCCGGTGCTGCTGGACTTTTTGTGTCTGGTCTTTTATCCAAACAACATAATGTCATGGTTTTTGACAAAAATGAAAAAGTTGGAAAAAAGCTTTTTATCACTGGCAAGGGTAGATGTAATTTTACAAATGCATGTTCTGTTGAAGACTTTTTAAAAAATGTTGTTAGAGGTCAAAAGTTTATAAAAAGTGCCATATACAATTTTGATAGTCAAAAATGCTTGGATTTTTTTGCCTCTTTGGGTTTGAAATACAAAATTGAAAGAGGAAACAGAGCGTTTCCTGAAAGTGACAAATCAAGTGATGTTATAAAAGCTTTGCAAAATGTTCATTGCAAGATGGTGAATTTCAAATTTTGTGAAGAGGTGTCTTCTGTTTATAAAAATGGTGACATTTTTGTCCTTTGCACAAACCATGGCAAATATGAGTTTGATGCTGTGATTGTTGCAACTGGTGGAGTGAGCTACAAGGCGACAGGAAGCACTGGTTTTGGATATGAAATCGCCAAAAGATTTGGACACAATGTCATTGATGTGAGACCTGCGCTTTGTCCAATCAAATTGCAGGATAAATTTGTGAAAAAACTTCAGGGTGTTTCACTTAAAAATGTTTCACTAAGGGCAAAGATAGATGGCAAAGAAATTGTTGAATTTGGAGAGATGCTTTTCACTGATGATGGCATTTCTGGACCAATTGTGTTGTCAATGTCTTCACTTATAAACAGATGCAAAGATATAAATATTGCAATTGATTTTAAACCTGCATTGAGCGAAAAACAAGTCGACTTGAGACTTCTTCGTGATTTTGATGAAAACAAAAACAAGGATCTTAAAACGATTTTGAAAGGGCTTTTGCCAAAGGCTGTTGCAGACATTTTTGCTGGAGCAATTGGACTTGATGAGAATAAAAAAGTCCATGACATTACAAAAGAGGAAAGAGAAAAACTTGCAAATGGACTTAAAAATTTCAAGCTGAAATATAACGGCTTATACGACATAAATACAGGAATTGTCACGAGTGGTGGTGTTGACACGGCACAAATCAATCCAAAGACATTTGAAAGTAAATTGGTTTCTGGTTTATACTTTGTTGGAGAGGTTTTGGATGTTGATGCTTTGACAGGGGGATTCAATTTGCAAATTGCATGGGCAACAGCTGCTTGTTGTGCAAAATCATTTGGTTGTGAAATCTAAAAGGAGAAAAAGATGTTTTTATGGCTTGCTAGAATTTTTTGTTTTATTCCAATTTCAATCTTTCACCCAACGAGTGTGAAAGGGAAAAAAAACCTGCCAAAGGGCAAGGCTATTTTATCCTGCAATCATCTGTCAAATTGGGACATTGTTTTATACTATTTAAACACATCACAACATCTCAAAATTTTGGCAAAAAATGAACTTTTTAAAAAGAAATTTTCTGGTGCAATTTTAAAGGGGCTTGGAGGCATTCCAGTTGATAGAGAAGCGAATGATATTTCTGCAATCAAGGCAAGTATAAAGGCTCTTAAGGAAAACAAAAAGCTTTTTGTTTTTCCAGAGGGGACAAGGTTGAAAGATGAATCTAAAATTCTTGGCGAACTGAAAAGCGGTATGGCACTTATTGCCATCAAAACACAGACACCTATTGTTCCGATTTGGAGCGTCAGAAGGGCAAAGACATTTAGAAAGAGCGTCTATTACATCGGTAAGCCATTTGAACTTGATCAGTTTTACGGAAAAAAACTTGATGAAGAAACTTTGAAAGAGGCAACTGAAATTGTAAGGCAAAAAATGCTTGAAACCAGAGAGCTGGCACTTGCCAAAAAGCAAAAGAAAAAGAAGTGACAATTTATTGACATTTGAAAGTATTTTTGATAATCTCTTTATATAAAATTTATAGGACAGAAGGCATAAATACTATGAGTGAAAAATTTAATTTGGATATGATTGACAAAACATTTACAACATACAAAAAGGGGCAATCCTTTGACGGTGTTGTGGTGCTTAAAAGAGAAGATGGAGTTATTTTCAACATTGGTGGAAAAAACGATGCATTTATTCCGGCAAGTGATTTTGAAAATTTTGATGCGGTAAAGATTGGTGACCGCTTTGCCATTGTGATTACAAATCAGAAGAACGAAGAAGGACTGATTGAAGGTTCAAAGTCTTTGGCAGATGCTCTTAAAATTGCTAATCAAAACGCACAAAGTTTGAGACTTGGGAGCAAGTTTTCTTTTATTATTTCAAAAGCTGGAGAAGGTGTGCTTGAAGCAAAAATGGGGGAATACAGAATTGTTGTTCCTTTTGCAGAAGCATCAGAAAAATATATAAGAAATTTTGATTCAATGGTTGGAAAACAGTTGGAAGCGGTTGTGACTGAAATTGACAAAGAAAAAAAGCAAATTGTTGCAAGCATAAAACTTTTGCAAGAACAGACAAGAGTGGCCATTGAAAAGAATTTTTGGAATATCATTTTTATCAACAAGATTGTCACTGGAAAAGTTGAAAGAATTATGTCATATGGTGCTTTTGTAAGTGTTGAGGGATTTGACTGTTTCTTACATATTTCAAACATTTCGCATGAAAAAATCGGCACTGTTGAAGAAGTTTTGCATGTGGGAGATGAAAGACAATTTAGAGTCATTAAAGTTGACAGAGAGAATCAAAAGGTTGAGCTGTCACTCAAGGCCTTGTTTGAAGACCCAAAAATAACGAGAGTTAAAGAACTTCTGGTGGGCAGTGTTTATGAGGGAGAAGTTATCAAACTCTTGCAGTTTGGTGCTATTGTAAAAGTGCCAAATGGTGCAACAGGGCTTTTGCATATTTCAAATTGCACAGAAAACAAGCAAAAAAAGATTTATGAGCTTGTCAAGGTTGGAAACAAGGTAAGTGTTGAAGTGATTTCTAAGGATGAAGAAAACGGAAAAGTGTCTTTTAAACTTGAAAAACTTTTAGGTTAGTTTTGTTGCTGGGGAGAAATTTGTTATGTCTTGGCGATGGTGGGTTGCACAGGGATTTGCCTTTGTTGGATTGATTTTTATTCTTATATCATTCCAACAAAAGTCAAAGATAAAACTTGTTTGGATAAAAAGCCTTTCCACTTTTTGTGTTTTTGTAGGCTTTTTGTTTTTTGGCAATATTCCTGCAATTTTGATGAATGGTGCCGGTGTTTTAAGAAATGCTGTTGCTGTTTATTTTGCATATAAGCCATACACAAAAAAGGTATATAGATATATTGCTGGTGGTGCAATCATCGCTCTGTTGATTGCGTTAAATATCATTTTTTGGAAAGATTTCTACAATTTGTATAGTATGATTTTGGGTGCGCTTTTTGTGTTGACATATCTTCAACCTACATCTGCAAGAATTAGGTATGCGTCTATTGTGCCAGAAGCTGGAGCTGTTGTATATTACAGTTTGCTTTTTGCACCAATGAATATAGCGATTGAAGCCGTTGGGCTGATTTCTGCTATTGTTGGCATTTTTAGGATTGACAGACCAGAAGCATTGGATAGAGAATTGAACAAAGAAATTAAGGCAGATGACAAGGAAGATAAGTGGGAAGAATAACAAATTTAAACAATACCAAATTGCTTGAAAAATAATTTGAAAAGTGATATGATAAATGCAGCTCTTGATAGTTCTGCTCAAAACAAAAAATTATAAAAAATGACAAAATCTGTATGCTAATGTGGCTCAGTTGGTAGAGCAGCTGATTCGTAATCAGCAGGTCGCGGGTTCAAGTCCCGCCATTAGCTCCAAAAAAAAGAGTGAAAATTTTTCACTCTTTTATTTTAAATTCTTTTTGAAAGTTGGGTTTGAAAATTCCTTTCCATCAAATGCGTGCAACTTTTGCATGATCATTTTGATAAATTTTGGTCTGTTTATGTTTTGCACAATGTTGAAATAACCTTTTTTGTCATAGTGACCAACTGTTGCACCAATGTTTACCTCGGTGTCGACATCAACAAATGCTTTTTTGGTTTTGTAATACTTTGGATAGAGCAACAAATATAGTGCAGATAAATCACAGTTTGCAATAATTTTTTCTGGGTAATTTGGTTCCCAATAGTTTTCGTATGTTTTTGCCAAAAATCTTCCAATCATGTTTGAATTTTTGAGCTCATTTACCTGTTCTTCTGTCCAATAAGCATAGTCTCTACCAAATTTTGAAGGGCACATAAGCACAGGAAGTTTGCTGTTTACAGTTTGTTTAAAGGCAAAGGCATCTGTGCGAATGTTGAAAGATTTGTGGTTTGGATTTGTTTTGATTCCATCAAGAGAAGCTCCCATCATGAGGACCTGTTTGATAAGTTTTGCAGCATCAGGGTGTTTTGCAAGAAGATATGCAAAGTTTGTATGTGGTCCCAAAATCACCATTGTGATTTCGTGTGGGTTTTCTTTGATGATTCTATACATTGTGTCTGCACAATCTTCATTTAGAGGTTTGTGTTTTGTTGTTTTTGGTGGAATATAGTTCCCAAGACCTTCTTCACCATGCAAAAAATATGCAAATTCATTGCTTGAGCCAAGTCTTTCAGAATATCCATTAACGACAGGAATGTCAACATCAAAAACATCCAAAAGATGACACATATTTCTTGATGCTTTGCAAAGATGAATATTTCCTCCGCTTATTGTAAACAGCTTTATGTCAAGTTGTGGTTCATTAAGTGCAAAAACAAGGGCGGTTGCATCATCAACCCCTGGATCTGTATCAATAATCACTTTATATTTTTTCATAGCGTGTTATTAGTCCCTTTTTCTCAATTAGTATATATTTTTTGATGTAAAAATGCAAAAGAATTTGTTATTTGATTAAAATTTGTTAAAAAATTTTGCAAAATGCTTGAAATGTGCTATCATTCTTATATGGGAAAGAGTAAAGTAAATGTTTTAAAAATTTTGATATCAGTAGTTTTTGGCATTGCAATTTTGGGTGCGTGGGGCTATGTGATTTGGAAGGGAGAGCCTTTTGCTAGAAGGTATTTGTCTTATGGTGCCATTGCTTTATGCTTTTTGTTTTCACTGTTGTTTATCAAAAAATTGCCAAAGAAAGTGTTTATAACATTGGCTCTTGCAGCAAATGTTGCAGCGGACTATTTTTTGGTGTTTGCAAACAATTTGACTGACACATACAAATTGATTGGAGTTTGCATTTTCTGTGGCTCACAACTATTTTATATGCTTTATACATTATCTTTGGCAAAGGGTAATGGTGAAAAAGTTATAAATCTTGGCACAAGAGTTGCACTTTGTCTTATTGCATATTTCATTTTGCCAAGATATTTGGCTTTGACAGTGCTTGAAATGATTGCTGTTATGTATGCAATAAATTTTGTTGTCACAATATTCTTCGTTTTGTTGCATATAAAAACAGAATGGTTGACACTTATAGGAATGATTTTGTTCTTGCTCTGTGATGTTCATGTTGGGCTTGTAAATGGTGGAATTACTGCACTTGGCATCACTGGTGATTTTGCAAACTTTTTGACATCAAGGGATTGGGCATATTACGTATATACACCAGGTGTATTTTTGATTGCACTTTCCTCTGTTGTAGCAAAGAAAAAAGACTAATCGGCATGTTGCCGATTTTTTATTGCGCTAGGTGGGTTTTTGTTGACTTGGCTGGTGCTTTTTTGTTAGAATAATTTAAGTTTAGGAGCGAACTTATGGACTTTGTTGCTATTGAAAAAAAATGGAATGAAAAATGGGAAAAGGACAACCTTTACAAATTTGATGAAAACAGACTTGACAAGAAGTTTTATTTGCTAGAGATGTTTTCTTATCCAAGTGCAGCAAGTTTGCACCTTGGTCACTGGTGGAATTTTGGCCTTTCTGACAGTTATGGAAGATTTAAGAGATTGCAGGGTTACAATGTTTTTCAACCTATGGGATTTGATGCTTTTGGTTTGCCTGCAGAAAACTACGCACTCAAAACTGGTATTCACCCAGAAGACAGCACAAAAACAAACATTTCTTTGATGGAAAAACAACTCAAGGAGCTTGGGGCAACTTTCAACTGGGAATATGAGCTTGTGACATGCAATCCAGATTATTATAAATGGACTCAGTGGCTTTTTGTTCAGCTTTTCAAAAAAGGTTTGGCATATCAAAAAGAGGCACCAGTAAATTTCTGCCCAAATTGCAACACAATCATTGCAAATGAGCAAGTCGTAAATGGACACTGTGAGCGTTGTGATAGTGAAGTTCAGCATAAAAACATGAGACAATGGTTTTTTAAAATTACTGACTATGCAGATAAACTTTTGGAAGGTCTTGATAGGCTTGATTGGCCAGAAAAGACCAAAATTTTGCAGAGAAATTGGATTGGAAAGAGCGTTGGTGCTGAAGTTGATTTTGTAACCGAAGATGGATTGAAACTGACTGTGTTTACGTCTCGTGCAGACACGCTTTTTGGAGTTTCTTTCCTTGTTATTGCTCCAGAAAATCCACTGACAGCAAAGCTTATTAAACCAGAAAATAGTGAGGCTGTTTCAAAGTATATTGCTGATGCGGCAAAGAAGGATGAAATTGAAAGAACAAGCACAACCGCACCAAAAACAGGAGTGTTTACAGGCAGTTATGTAATCAATCCTCTTACAAACGAAAAAGTTCCTGTTTTTGTGGCAGATTATGTTATTTCAACATATGCAACAGGAATCGTTATGGGGGTTGGTGCTCATGACGAAAGAGATTATGATTTTGCAAAAAAATATGGTCTTGAAATTAGACGTGTTATCTGTGACAAAAATGGAAAAGAACAAACACTTCCTTACACAGAATATGGTGTGCTTTGCAATAGTGGTGAATTTGATGGGTTGACATCAAGTGAAGCACGCATGAAAATTGTCGAAAAACTTGAAAAACTTGGTCGTGGTAGATTTAAGACAAATTATAGACTTCGTGACTGGTCAGTTGCTAGACAAAGATATTGGGGATGTCCAATTCCAATTATTCATTGTCCACACTGCGGTGCTGTGCCTGTGCCTGAGAGTGATTTGCCTGTGATTTTGCCAAGACTGACTGATTATAAACCAGATGGAGAGGGACCACTTGGAAAATGTGAAGAATTTATGAATGTGAAATGTCCAGTTTGTGGAGAAAAAGCAAGAAGAGAGGCGGACACAATGGATACATTTGTTGATTCCTCATTCTATATGCTTCGCTATCCAGAAGCAAATCACAATGACGCATCAATCTTTGACAGCAAGCATGCAAACAAAATGCTTCCTGTTGATTGCTATGTTGGTGGCGTTGAGCATGCAACAGGGCATTTGCTTTACACAAGATTTATAACAAAATTCTTGCATGATTTGGGACTGATTGATTTTGACGAACCAGCACAAAGACTGATTCATCAAGGAATGATTCTTGGACCTGATGGCAGAAAGATGAGCAAGCGTAATGGCTCAAAGACTGCTGACGATTATGTAAAAGAATTTGGCAGTGATGCCTTGAGACTCCACATGATGTTTTCTTTGAAATATATTGAGGGTGGACCTTGGTCAGATGATGGCATCAAGCATATGAAGGCATTTATGGAGCGTATTGAAAGAATATGTCTTAAATGGGCAAAACTTGATGGAAAAGAGACTTCAAACACAAAGGCTGAAGCTGACCTTGAGTTTGCACTTCACAGAGCTATCAAGGATGTAGCTGAAAACATGGAATATTTTGGCTTTAATGTGGCTGTTGCAAGACTTATGGAACTTGTTAATGCAATGTATAAATATGATGTTGTTCCAAACAAAAACGTTTCTCTTTGCAAAGAAACAGTGAAAGATTTGCTCATCTTGATTGCTCCTGCAGCGCCACACTTTGCAGAAGAAATGTGGGAGCAGATTGGAGAGAGATACTCTATTCACAATCAACACTATCCACACTTTGATGAAACAAAGCTTGCTCAAGACAAAATTGAAATTGCAGTACAAATAAACAGCAAGATTATCACACGTATAGAAATTGCAACAAACCTTTCAAATGATCAGATTGTGGGGCAGGTTACACAAGACCAAAAGGTTGCAGCACTTCTTGATGGCAAGACAATCGTCAAATCAATTGTTGTGCCAAACAGAATCGTAAATTTGATTGTAAAATAAAAAGACAATAAAAAAAGGAAGTTTTGATAACTTCCTTTTTTGTGTTTATGTTATTATTCGTTTCCTTCTGGAACTTCATCAGAAACTGGAGCAACAACGTCATTTGCTTTCTTTTCTTCTTTTGCGTCAACAATGTTTTTGTAAACGATGTCAACCATGTTCTTTGCAACTGCAAGTGAGTTTTCATCAACAAGTTCAATTGTAATTGGCTTTTCTTTAATCTTAACAGATTTTTCAGCAAGTGAGTAGTTTTTGATTTCTGAGCTTCCAGCCATAAACTTGGATACAAGTTTTTCTCTCAAGAATTTAAGTTCAAGAAGTCTAAGTCTGCCAACTTTAACCATAACGTGTGAGTTAGATTCCATTGTCTTTGTATCTTCTTTTGCTTGAGCATATTCCAAGATTTCGTTGTAAAGAGCAAGTTCTTCAGCTGACAATTTTGCGAGTTGTTCTGCAAATGTTTGTTTTGGTCCTTTGTTGAAAATAACTCCTTCAACTTTTGGTTCATCTTCATTTTCTTCAGCTGCTTCTTCTGTTGTTTCCTCTGCAGGAGCTTCTTCAACAGCCTCTTCAACAGGTTCCTCTGCTGGCTCTTCAGCTGGTGTTTCTTCAACAACAACTTCCTCTTCTTTTTGTTCTTCTTCAGCTGGTGCTTCAAGCATGAGAACATCGTCTTCTTTGTTCTCTTCAGCTTTTTCAGCTTTTTGTTCTTCATGTTTTTCTGCATCTTTCTTCCAAGCGCATACAATCAAACCGATTGCTACGGCTACAATCAAGAATGCTACAGCTGCTGTAAATGCATAGAGCAAGCAGAATCCGATTGCAAAGCCTGTTACGTTGAAAATCAAATACATCCAGCAGAAAACTGTGAGTGTTGGGAATACATACTCAATGAATGCTCCCAAGAGAGAATTGATCTCTTTGTGTCTTGCCAAATAAATGAATGATGCGAGTGTGATGATTGTGAAGATGATTGCAAGTACAAACGCAGCATATCCATCAGCTGACAAGTTGTTGAAACTAATTCCACTTGATTTTAATAACATATTTTACCTCCAATATGCCCAAATTTTAGCATACTAAAATCTATTTGTCAATATCAGATTTTAAAATCTTTTTATTTTTTTGATAAAAATTGCAAAAAAATTGCAAAATCTGACTGAATTATATATAATATTTATGAATATGAGTAAGAGGTTGAAACTTGTCATCGGATTTGTTGCTTTGGCAGTTATGGTAATCATCACTGGTGTTTGCTTCGTTTTTCTTGGCAATAATGACATAAAATTGAAGCCGGAATCAATTTCTGTGGAAAAAATTGGTGAAGAATATTATGTTGTTGCACAGTATAATTCCAATTATAAATATCGTTTTGTGTTAGAGCAAAAGTTGGGTGATCAGTATTATCTTGTGAATAAAATCTTAAATGATACAAACAGTTTGAAACTTTCAGAGCAAAATTTGACACTTACTGCAGGGGCTCAATACAGATTCTCTGCATGCTACACAACGGATAACAATGTGGATGGCAAAATGTCTAAAACTGTTGAGTGGAGACCAACATGGAGCTTGAGTGCAATTGATAGCGAGTCATTGGAGCAATCATCGACAGAAATAAGCTGGCAGGCAGTATATCAGGCGAATCAATATGAAATTATTGTTGTGACTGATGATGGTGGAACTGAACAGTATTACACAACGAATCCTGTGTTTAATCTCAATTTGTTGAGCTATGGGCATTTTAAGCTGTATATTAGAGCAAAAAACACAGAAAACGAATATTTGACAGATTCAACAGCTGTGTGTGTTGATGTAAACAGACCAATTCAAAATAGTTTGTTTTCTGCACAATATGGGTCTGGAACACTACGTGTTTTCTCATTCTTAAATCCAAAACATTATCAGGTGTATGTAAATGGTGAAGAATATGTGCAGTTGACATATACAAACAGCAATCAGGTGATTGGTGGATACCAAGTGACATTTGAAAACTGTGGAGCCGTTTTCAATTCTCTTGATTTTGAAAATGATGAAGTATTGATTATGTCTTTAGGTGAAGACTACCTGCTGGATAGCGAGGCAATTGCCGTGATTGAATAATTTTTTAAGGACGAGCTTGGCTTGTCCTTTTTTATATATAAATAATTATAATTTTTCTTTTGATGCTTATACTACACATAATGGTAGTAGAAGAAAAAATTAAACAAATAAAGAAAAGTTTGCAAGACTCTGCAGATGTTTCTTTTCGTGTTTTGAGAGGAAAAGAAAGAGATGTTGGCTTTGTCTATTTAAGGAGTATAACTGCCAAAAACTGCTTTGAAAAGGCAATTTACGGACCTATTGAAAAAGCGGAGTAAAAAGTGTTGATGATGTGCTTATGTTGGTAAGATCAAATGATGTGTCTGTCATTGATGAGGGCGATGTCATTGACAAAATTTTATGTGGCAATGTCATTGTGATTGTTGAAGACGAGAAAAAATATGTTGCAGTTGACATTGAAGATTTTTTGACGAGACCACCGACAGAGCCTCCAACTTCTCCAGTAATTATGGGACCAAGAGAGGGTTTTACAGAAGGCATAAAAACTAACATATCTCTTTTGAGAAGAATACCATTTAGATAATATTGTTGTCAAAGCAAACATATCAATAAAATTGAGATAAATTTTTGTAAAAACATTCAAATTTCTTGCCATTTTTGCAACAATAGTTTGTGTAAATGTCTTTGTTTTGTTGTGTTTCTTTTTTCTTTATGATAAAATACAACAGAATATATATTATAAGGAGAAAGTATGAACGAAAAGAAACAAGGTGGATTTAAACTTACCTATTTGATTGTGCTTCTTGTTACAGTGCTTTTGGTTGCGCTGCTCTTTGTCGATTTTGGAAACAATGGGAAAGAACTTAAAACAAGTGATGGAAGAGATCTTATTAGCGGAACATACCAAGAAGGTGGAGCAACAATTGAGCCTTCGTATATCGTTTTTAAAGATGGAAAGTGCTATGTGATTGTTGATGGTTCAAAATACAATGAAAAACAGATGCCAAGCTATTCTGATTATTATTTCACATACAACAGTGCAGAGTATGAGGATTTGATTGGTATTGTCAAAGCTGGGGTAAAATGGACATATCAAAAACCGGGTATCAATGCTTGGGATATTATTGTTCCTGTGATGTATATTGCATTTGCAATTTTTGTTTTCTTTATGCTTTTCAGAATGATTGGAAGTGCAAACAAGGGGGCAATCTCTTTTGGAAAGACAAAAATTAAATCCTACACAATTGCAAAAGTTGGATTTGATGACATTGCTGGAATGGACGAAGAAAAGGCAGAACTTCAAGAAATTGTTGAGTTTTTGAGAAACCCAAAGAAATTTACAGATCTTGGGGCAAGAATCCCAAAAGGAGTTTTGCTTATTGGCCAACCAGGAACAGGAAAAACTTTGCTTGCAAGGGCTGTTGCAGGAGAGAGCAAGGTTCCATTTATTTCAATAAGCGGTTCTGATTTTGTTGAAATGTTTGTTGGTGTCGGCGCGTCAAGAGTAAGAGACCTCTTTGATCAGGCAAAGAAAAATAAACCTTGCATTGTGTTTATTGATGAAATCGATGCTGTTGGTCGTCAGCGTGGTGCTGGACTTGGTGGTGGAAATGATGAAAGAGAACAAACCCTTAACCAGCTCCTTGTTGAAATGGACGGATTTGAATCAAATGAGGGGATTATTGTTTTGGCTGCAACAAACAGAAGTGATGTTTTGGATCCAGCTCTTATGAGACCAGGCAGATTTGACAGACAAGTGTATGTTCATATGCCAGACGTAAAAGGAAGAGAAGGCATTTTGAAGATTCATGCAAGAAACAAACCTCTTGATGAGTCTGTTGATTTCAATGTTTTGGCAAGAATCACAACTGGGTTTACTGGTGCTGACATTGAAAATATGCTCAACGAAGCAGCAATTTTGGCTGCAAGAGCTGGCAGATCAAAAATAATTATGGAAGATATAACCGAGGGTATAAACAAGGTTATTATGGGGCCACAGAAAAAGAGTAGACTCGTTACAGAACATGAAAGAAAACTTACAGCCTATCATGAAGCTGGACACACAATAGTTGCAAAGAGCATGGAAAACTGTGACGATGTTCAAGAAGTTTCTATCATTGCACGTGGAAGTGCTGGTGGATATACTATGAGCCGTCCTGCAAATGATGATATGACAATGTCATTCAACAAAGCAAATGACACAATTGCTATGAGCATGGGTGGAAGAATTGCTGAAGAATTGATTTTTAAAGATATAACAAGCGGTGCTTCATCTGACATGCAACACGCAACAAAAATTGCACATGCAATGGTCTATGATTGGGGTATGAGCAAGAAGATTGGATTCCTTTCACTTGGAAGTCAATCACAACTCTTTATTGGAAGAGATTATCAAACAAAAAATGATTTTTCAGAGAAGCTTGCGGCAGTTGCTGATGACGAGATGATGGCAATTTTGGATGCGAACTATAAACGTGCAACAAAAGTGTTGACACAAAAAATTGACACTCTTCATGAGATGGCAAAACTCTTGCTTGAGAGAGAAACAATTTATAAAGAAGAAGTTGATATGATTATGCAAGGCAAAAAGACCAAAGAAGTGCTTGCTTACATTGAAAAAAAAGAAAAAGACCAAAAAGAAAGAGATGCCAAAGCAAAAGAGAATCAGGCGAAGAAAGATAAACTTTCTTTGTATGAAAAGAAGATTGCTGAAGGAGAAAATTTTGTTAGACTTGGTGTAATTTCTCAAGAAGAGCTTGATGAAGTGGTTAAAGAATATCAAAAATATAAAGAAAGCCTTGAAAAACCCGCTGAAGAGGTTCAAAAACCCACAAAGCCAAGAGCTCCAAGAAAAACTACGTCAACCGCAAAAGAAATAGAAAACAAGCCAAAAACAATAAAAACGACCACAACAAGAAAAAAGACCGACAAAAGTGAGGACAATAAATAATGGAAGAAGAAAAGAAAGAATTGACTGATGATGAAGTTTATGCAAAACTTGAAACAGAAAAACTTCTTCGCAGAAAGAAGAAGAAAACGATCTTTGCTTCAATTGCAATGGCTGTAACATTTGCTATTGTTGTTACGCTTATTGTGCTTTCAAGTGTGCCTGTCAGTTTGAAACCTCATTGTGTGAATAACGATTTTGCCACAGTAAGATTCTCTGATAGTGCTGGCACATTATATGGTGGTGTTTTGTCAAAAGATGAAGAGTCTCATAAGAAAAACTTTGAAAGATTTGTTAAACTTTTTGACAAATCTTTTGAACAGACATATATTTCTGCGATTTTCAGTGGAGCGCTTGCTGAATATGACATAGAAGACAATTATGATGATTTTGTAAAAGCAAAGAGTGCTCTTGCTGGCAAAAAGTTTGTTTCTTTGGAATATGAAACAGCACAAACTTTGACTTATCAAAATGGCAAACAATATACATCCAAAAACACAAGCTCTGATGGAGCTTTGACATTTAAAAATGCTTGGGTTGAGATAAGTGAAAATGATGCTTTTACAGATACAAAAATTTATTTGAATATAACTTATCCAAGTGGTCAAGAGAACAAATTGATTGTAGTGACTGTAAAGGCTAACACTTACAAAATTTTTAAGGAGTGGAGCGCGCTTACGGCAAACAGCTAGGCTTGTATGCCATACACTTTTATTATTGGGGAGGTCGTGATGAAACGAAAAATTTTGACATTTTTGTTTGTTTTGATGGTTCTTCCATGCGTCTTTTTGTTGACTGCTTGCGCAACAAATGTGGCAGGCAAGACTTATGAGTTTGAAACCATAAATGCTGAAATAAGCAGTGACATCTCTGATGAGAGTTTGTCTGCTCTTGCAGTTAGTTTGGGGCTTAGTGCTTCTGCAAACAAGAGTGATGTTGAGAAAAAACTCAACAGTTCTATGCAAGCTTTGACAAACACTTTAAAGGAAAAAGAAAACTCCGCAACATTCAATACTGATGGAACTATGTCAGTTATCACAAATGATGTGCAAAAAGACTATGTTTGGAGTCAAAAAGGTAGCGTTGTTACCGTCAATGAAGTGTTTGAAGATGGCACAATTGATGGTGGAAATGCACAAGAACTTAAAGTGGTTTCTGCATCAAGAATATGCGTAAAACTTGATAGTATGAGTGGTGATGGCTACACAGTAAAGATGTTCTACAGAGTTGTTGCATAAATTGTTAAAAATCTTATCAAAAATCGTTGACAATGCCACTTTTATTGTGTATAATATGTGAGTATTAAAAATCTTCCGAAGACCGTAAGTGCTTTGGCGTAAACACGATTTCGTGTGCTTACCGAGGAAAAGTGATGATGAGAAACTATATCTCTATGACTTTTCCTGGTTATAGAGATTTTTTTATACAAAAAAAGAAACACAAAAATCAGATTAAAAGGAGGGATAGAAATTGAGTGCTAATTTAGAGGCTAAAAAACTTCTTGTTGAAGAAATTAAAGAAAAATTTTCCAAAGCAAAAACTATTGCCTTTGTTGACTACCGTGGACTTACAGTTGCTGAAGACACAGAACTTCGTAGAAAATTCCGTGAAAGTGGCTGTGAATACAAGGTATACAAAAATCGCTTGATGTTGAAAGCACTTTCTGACCTTGGTATTGAGTGCCCAGCAAATCATTTTGAAGGGACTACCGCTGTTGCTATTGGTTATCAAGACGAAGTTGCACCTGCAAAGATTGTGTGTGACTGCGTAAAAGATACCAAGAAAATGGCTATCAAATTTGGAATTTTGAACGGTGTAAGCGTTGATGCTAAAAACATCGAAGCACTTGCAAAACTCCCATCAAAGGAAGAGTTGATTGCAAAACTTCTTGGAACTTTGAACAATACTGCTTCAAGTTTGTGCAGAGTTCTTTCAGCTCCAACACGTGGGCTGGTTGTTGCTTTGAATGCGGTTGCAACAAAATAAAACCGTATAATATTAAATTTTTAAAAGGAGAATTATTAAAATGGCTGATATTAAAAATCTTGTTGAAGAAATCAAAAAATTAACTATTGTTGAAGTTTCAGAGCTTGTTAAAGCTTTGGAAGAGGAATTTGGCGTAAGCGCTGCTGCTCCAGTAGCAGTTGCTGCTGCTCCAGCTGCTGGTGCTGCTGCTCCAGCTGCTGCTGAAGAAAAGAGCGAATTTAACGTATTCTTGAAGGAAGCAGGAGCAAACAAAATTGCTGTTATCAAGGTTGTTAGAGAAGTAACAGGTCTTGGACTTTCAGAAGCAAAAGCTGTTGTTGACGGAGCACCAAAAATGGTAAAAGAAAACGTTCCTGCAGCTCAAGCAAAAGAATTTGAAGCTAAGTTTAAAGAAGCTGGCGCAGTTGTAGAATTGCAATAATTTGAAAAAAGTTTAATTTAGATTTTGTGTTTCAAAAAAAATACACTCTAGTTCGAGTGTATTTTTTATTTTTTGTGTTTATTAAACATTTCCTAGCTTGTTTTCAAGAATGTCAAAAACTTCTGCTTTAAAGGCATTTATGTCAAGATCCATGCAAACGGTTGCATTTGGTGTTTTGCTGTTTAAATCTGTGTCTATATAGCCAAAATCATACTCATCTTTCTTATAATACTTGATTGCAATTTCAGCTGGCTCTGTTTTTACAAGCTTTGGGTGTGCAAGATAATAGAAAACACAGGTATCATGGACTGCAGCACCAAGTTTGCCAACGTGATAATCTCTATATTTCTCAAACATCTTGGCAAAAATCTTTCCAATTCTGTTTGCTTTTTTAAATCTTCTGATTTCTTGTTTGTTAAGGTATGCAATATGACCGAGTTCCATAGGTACCATAACGATTTTTGCACCAGATCTCAAAACAATGTCTGCAGCTTCAGGGTCATAGCCAATGTTAAACTCTTTGTATGGCCTGCCATAAATTTTTTCTTTTGTTCCGCCTAAAAAGACTATTTGTTCAATATGTTTAAGACAATCAGGGTACAATTGAATCATTTTTGCAATGTTCGTCATAGGGCCAATAATAGCAATTGTTGTTTTTTCTTTGCTATTTTTGACTTTTTCATAGATGACATCACACGCTTCACCATCAATTGGGGGATGTTTCAATTTTTTTCTGTTATATTTATATGAACCAAAACCATACTTACCTTGTGCTTTTGTTGCGTATATTGCTTCACGTTTAAGAGGTTTTACGGCACCACGTACAACAGGGATTTCTTTGTGAAAGAGTTCTGTAACATGAATTGCATTTGCAGTTATGTTTTCCATTGGGCTGTTTCCACCAGCAGCAGAAATAAGTTCTATATCAAATTTTTCACTTCCAAAAGCGTAGAGAAGTGCTGCCGCATCATCAACTCCTGGGTCAGTGTCAATAATTATTTTCATTTTTTTGTTTTCCATTTTAACCTCACAATTTATTATATCACAAAAGTGTGGTTTTGACAAAGCGAAAAACAAAAGTTTTATATCTTGTATATAATACTGCATAACACACAACATATAGTGTATTATGCATTGCATACTACAACGAAATATACAAATTACAAAAAGAGACAAATGATGACAAAACAAGTCAATTTTGTCTTTTTTTATATGTTATCATTGCAGTTGAAAGGAGTGAGTATGCAAGTAAAAAGTCGTGTCCACAACGGAACATTATATGTGCTTTTGATAGGAGAACTTGACGAGCATAGTGCAAATTACACAAGAATAACACTTGATGATGAAGAAGATGGGCTTATGCTTGTTGATCGCTATAATGTCGATGAAAATGATGATTTTGTTGACAAATTTGCCTTAAAAGATTTGATTGAAAACCTAGAAGAAAGAGACAAGAAAATAATTCTTATGAGATATTTTTATGACAAAACGCAAAGCGAAATTGCAGAACGTTTGGGAGTTTCACAGGTTCAGGTGTCTCGACTTGAAAACAAAATATTGGAGAATTTGAGGAAAAAATTGACAGAATAGTCGAAAAATAGGGTAAAATGTTTTGTTTTTTTTCTTGTTGTGGTAAAATAGAAACATGGAAAAGAAAAAAACTGAAAAGAAGCCAGTTGCCAAAAAGACGACGAAAGTTGTTGAAAAGAAAAAAACTGTAACAAAAAAGGTTGCACCGGCAAAGAATGGCAAAAAAGAGAAAAATGTTGTAAAAAAAGAGCCAAAAACATTGATTGGCAAGCTTATTGCAAAGCTTAAAACACCTGAAGATGAAAGAATCAAGCTTATTATTGACTCTGATGTTTCAAACGAAATCGATGATCAGTTTGCCCTTTCTTATGCACTCGCAAGAAAGGAGTCTTTTGATTTGCAGACAATCACTCTTGTGCCATTTAAGGTGACTTGGCAGAAGAATTTGTCTATAAGAGAGGGGATGATTGACAGCAAAAACACGGCAGAAAGATTGTTGCGTCTTTTTGGTGTGAAAAGATCTCCAAAAGAGCCAATTGTTTACTTTGGATGTGAGGGCTTTGTCTCTGAAGGCTACAACAAAACTTCTCCTGCAGTTGAAAAAATTATAGAAGTTTTGAAGAAAAACAAAGATGTGTACATTTGCTGTCTTGGGGCACTTACAAACATTGCAATGGTAATCAAATCTGCACCAAAACTTGCTTCAAGAATGCATATTGTTTGGATGGGTACTGACAATGTGATGATGGATCGCTTTGAAGATACAAATTATGTGACAGACAAAGAGGCATTCAACATCGTCTTGCAAAGTGAAGCACACTTTACAATTTTCCCTAATTACCTTGCAAAGAGCTTTGTTACATCAATCTATGAGTTTGAAAAAAACATCACACAAAACAGTGTGACACAATATCTTTTGTCAATCATAAACAAATTTCAATTTACAGAAGTAAATCTTGGAATTAAGACAATTTATGACATTGGTCCTATTGCTTATCTTTTGAACAAAGATAAATTTAGCGTGAAGACAATTTCTCCTGAAATCCTTGTAAAAGAGGGAAAGGTGCATTTGTCTGCGGACAGGAAAGTGGATTACATCACAGCAGTGCCAAAACATTCGTTTGTTTGGACAGACTTTTTACAGTCAATCAATTCAATAGGTGAGCACTTTTTGAAAGCACAAGTTTTCTTTACGAGTGACACACATTTCAATGATGCTGACAAAATCAAAAAACATCAAGTTCCATTTGGGACACTTGAACAAATGAATGTTGAACTTGTAAGACGTTGGAACAGCAAGGTTGGACCAAACGACACAGTTTATCATTTGGGAGACTTTGGTGACTATGAATTTGTTAAAAAGTTGAATGGAAAGGTTATTTTGGTTTGTGGTAAACACGAAGAAGAAGACTGTAGAAAAAATTTTGACAGATTTAGAGAGCATCTTCTTGAGCTTGGTTTTGCTGATGTTGTGAAAGATGGCCTTTACCTTGATGAAAATGTGCTTGGGGAGAGGGTATATCTGACTCACAGGCCTGTAAATAAAGCGCAAGACTGCAAGACATTGTTTGGAAACTTGAAGGATTTGGTTGTTGTCCAAAAGGGTGGTTTTAATGTGAGTGTTTCTTATCACTATTTCACGCCAGTGAGTGCTGAAACTGCTGCAAGATACCTTAAATATATTGATAACATGTCAAAATAAGTCGTTATGTAAAAGTGGAGATGGCACAACTCTCTTCTTTTTTTATAGTGTAGGATAAATTGATTTTTTTTGATAAATTCCTTGACAAATTTGTTTAAATATCATAAAATAATCAAGCAATTGTCGTTGCGGGGTGTGGCTCAGTTGGTAGAGCGCGCGGTTTGGGACCGTGAGGTCGGGGGTTCGAGACCCTCCACCCCGACCAGCAAACTTTGTTTGCAGATTGCAAAGACTTTTGGGCCTTTAGCTCAGTTGGTTAGAGCGACCGGCTCATAACCGGTTGGTCCGCGGTTCGAGTCCGTGAAGGCCCACCAAAAAATTTTGGCAAAATGTTTGCATATTCGACCACAATATGGTAAACTATGGAAGTCTTGCAAAAGAATTGTCGGCTTGGCTCGGTAGTTCAGTTGGTTAGAACGCCAGCCTGTCACGCTGGAGGTCGTGAGTTCGAGCCTCATCCGAGTCGCCAATTTGCCCAGATAGCTCAGTCGGTAGAGCAAGGGACTGAAAATCCCTGTGTCGGTGGTTCGATTCCACCTTTGGGCACCAGAGATGTTGCGTAAGGTGGAATTTATAAGAGATCCACCTTATACAATGTTAAAGGAAAAATATTTTGATGTGCTGGCATGGCTCAATGGTAGAGCAGCTGATTTGTAATCAGCAGGTTGAAGGTTCGATTCCTTTTGCCAGCTCCATTTTTTTGGGTAGGTTGCAGAGCGGCCAAATGCAACGGACTGTAAATCCGTCGACTATGTCTTCGATGGTTCGAATCCATCCCTGCCCACCAAAACGGAATAAAAAAGACTTGATAACTCAAGTCTTTTTTTTAATTTTTTGTTTTCTTCTGCAGCTATTTTTTTTCTTTTCTTCCGCCGTAAATGTAATCTCTATCGTAGTTTTTCCCATTGATCTTTTCAATCAATCTCACGGAGCAATTTTTCATGTTTGGCTCTGCGTTGAACCATTCTGGAGAATAGTGAAAAAATGATAACAAAAAGGCTCTTATTGCGGTGCCATGGGAGACAATAAAGAAATTTTTAACGCCCTCATGTACATCTCTATACAATGTTTCCAAAAATTGTCTTGTCCTTAGAGCAACATCAAATGGACTTTCGCCTTATGTGAATTTTATGTAAAATTTGCCATTGTTTTGATAATATCTTTGATAAAGTTTAAATTCTTCTGGAAACTTAACCAAGCGCTCATCATCTTCTATATTGTCAAACAAGCCATACTGATGTTCAATCAGTGCAACATCTTCTTTTACATCTCCAATTTTGAGATGGTTGTTGACAATCTGTGCAGTTTGTCTTGTCCTTTGATATGGGCTTAGAAATAGGGTTGATTTTGACAAATCAACGTTGTTTTTCTTGCAATATTCTTGCAAAAATTTTCCGCATGCATCCGCTTCTTGCTCACCTTTTTTTGTCAAAGGGATGAGGTTGTCTGGCAAATTGTCAAAATTTTCATGTGTGTTTTGGATGCTTTCTCCGTGTCTAATCAAAAATATTCTTATGTTGAAATGATAGCACAATTAAAATTCTTAAGCAACAAAATATTAAGTTTTTGATTATGTTTCTTTTGTTTTTTGTTTGTAAAACAAAAGATTATGTTGTAAAATGAAAATGGAGGGGTATGATTATGATAAACATTGCTGTTGATGGATTTGCTGGCAGTGGAAAATCTACACTTGTAAAACTTTTGGCAAAAAAGCTGGGTGACAACTTTAAAGTTTTGGATACAGGAGCCATCTTTAGAGGGTTTGCATATGCATTTTTGACAGGTGAATATGGTGAACTTAACGAACAGAACGTAAAGGATTTTTTGAAAAAAGTTTCTCTTTCAGTTGTTTTTAAAGGAGACAATCAGCATATCATTGTTGATGGAAAGGATGTCACAACAAAAATTAGGACGGAAGAGATAAGCCAATTTGCATCAAAAATTTCTGTTTATCCAATCATCAGATCAAAATATCTTGTGATTGCACAAGCGTTTGCAAATGAAAACAACTGTATTATGGAAGGTCGTGACATTGGCACCATTGTTATGCCAAACGCAGACGTAAAAATCTTTTTGACAGCAGATGAAAAGGTTCGTGCAAAACGTAGATATTTAGAGCTTAAAGAAAAAGATAGGAAAATAACTCTTAAGCAAGTTTTGGCAGACCTTCAAGAAAGAGATGCTCGTGATCAAAATAGAGGAAAGTTTTCTCTTAAACCAACAGATGAAAGCATTATTGTTGACAATACCGAAATTGATTTGAAACAAACAGTGGATTATTGTTTGGATATCATAAACGAAAAACTTGGAAAAGGCAAATATGTAAATATTGCCATTGATGGTTATGTTTGCAGCGGAAAGAGCACGATTGCAAGGGCTTTGGCAAAAGAACTTGGCTATTCTGTGTTTGAGGCTGGGGCTATATATCGTGGAATTGCTTGTGCGTTTGACTATATGAAACTTGATGAGAGCAAAATCAATGAAAAATACATTGAGAAGTTTGCAAGACAAATCAACATTGATGTTGAATTTATTGATGGCGTTGAGCACATTTTTGTAAATGGAATTGATTATACCGCAAATCTTCGCACTGAGCATATAAGTGCACTTTCTGCAAAGATTTCGCCTTTTACATGCATCAGAGACAAGGTTTTGAAGATTGAAAGAGGTTTTGCTGCTGGGCACAGTATTGTTATGGAAGGCAGAGATATAGGCAGCCATGTTTTGCCTCATGCTGATTTCAAATTTTTCTGCAATGCAGATGAAAATGTAAGAGCAAAAAGACGTTATGAACAACAAAAGGCACTTGGAAATGATGTGAAATTTGCTGATGTGCTCAGAGAAGTCAGAGAGCGTGATTATGCAGATGTCCACAGAGAACATGGGGCACTCAAAATGGTTGAAGACTCAATTTTGGTTGATACAACAAATCATAGTCTTGAGCAGAGTGTGGCATTTTGTCTTGAAAAGATAAGAAACAAAAAGTAATATCAAGAATATATAAAAGACAGCCAATCGGCTGTTTTTTTATTGAGTGAAGCAGACAAGTGTGACACACCCGGAGTAGTTGTTCGAGAGATAGGGAAAAAAGGGTAAAAAAAGATG
>Ga0310786_10000606_pt1 | contig 58078 bp, 51 predicted proteins | sample AusTroGonzalo_MG_FD_203881 | JGI IMG/M metagenome (GOLD analysis project Ga0310786, IMG submission 203881) | Bovine rumen microbial communities from tropical cattle in Woodstock, Queensland, Australia - Gonzalo_03 (v2) (version 2) | ecosystem: Host-associated > Mammals > Digestive system >...
TCCATCATCGTGTCGTTGGTGGGCACCTTTGCCATCGTGTGGGCCTTGGGCTATTCGCTCAACCTCATCACGCTATTCGCCTTGGTGTTGGCCATCGGAACCGTCGTCGACGATGCCATTGTGGTCGTTGAGGCTGTGATGACCAAGATGGAGACAGGAAAATATACCGCTGCCTCCGCCACCACCGAGGCACTCCATGAGGTGACGGCAGCCGCCATTTCAACCACCTTGGTGTTTGTCGCCGTGTTTATCCCCGTGACCTTCATATCGGGTACGCAAGGCACCTTCTTCAAGCAGTTTGGTTTCATCATGTCGGGTTCGGTGTGCCTCTCTACGCTTTCCGCCTTGACCATCTGCCCAGCCCTTTGCGCGCTTTTGTTCAAGCCGAAAAAGGAAGGTGAGAAAGAGCGGAAAAACCTCAGTTATTACGTCAAGCAAGCTTACGATGTGGCTTTCAATGCCATTTTGGGCAAATATATGAAAGGTGTGGGCAGATTCATCAAACGCCCCGCTGTTTCTTGGCTTCTGATTGCGATTTTCAGCGTAGGTATGGTATGGCTGATGAAGTCCGCCCAATCGGAACTGGTCCCGCAGGAAGACCAAGGCTTCTTCTTCGTCGATGTACAAACCGCACCAGGCACCTATCTGAACGAAACGGAAACGGCTGTCAATAAGCTCCAAGAATACATCAGTTCGATAGACGATGTTGAATTGATGAGTGGCGTGTCGGGCTTCTCCATCATGAACGGAGGTAGTGGCACCAACTACGGCACCTTGATGGTGCGTCTGAAAAACTGGAGTGAGCGCGACTTCTACAGTATCGCCACTGTGCAGAACCAGATTTCCTTATGGGCCATGGAGAACATGCCGGAGGCCGATGTCACGGCGTTCCAGATGCCTCAGATTCCTGGCTACGGCTCTGGCTCTACGATTGAGTTGAACCTCCAGAACAGCTCGAGTGACGATGACGCGACGTTCATCAATTATTCGAACGAGTTCACTCAGAAACTGAATGAACGTCCAGAGGTGATGTTGGCTATACCATCCTATTCGGCCAACTATCCGAAATACACGCTCACCGTTGATGTGGCGGCCTGCATCAGCAAGGGCGTCTCGCCCCAGACCGTTGTCGAGACCATCGGCACCAACCTTGCCGGGTCGTATATCAGCACCTACACCAAGTACGGAAAGGTTTACTATGTGATTGTGGAGGCGGGCGATGAGTATCGTATGGAGCCGAGCGTGCTCAACAATATCTATGTTCCGGCGGGCGAAGAGATGACTCCCGTGTCGGAGCTGGTCACCCTCACTCCGACCTTGGGCACCTCTATGGAACGCCGTTTCAACCTGTTTACCTGTTACAACCTCAATGTGATTACCAACCCAGGTTATACCTCGTCGCATGTGCGTACCGCCGTTGATGAGGTGATGGCGGAGGTATTCCCCGAAGGCTACAGCTACGAGTATGGTGGCATGGCGCGTGAAGAAGCTGCCAACGCTGGGTCCAACACCACCGTAATCATCTATGCCATCGCGGTTTTGTTAATTTATCTCATCCTTGCTGTGTTGTACAACTCGGTGTTTATCCCCTTCGCGGTGTTGTTGTCCATCCCGTTTGGTATCTTCGGCGCTTACTTAGCGGTTCGTCCTTTGGAGATGCTGATGGGTGTGGGCGTCAATGTTTACGTGCAGGTGGGTGTCATCATGCTGATGGGTTTGGCGGCCAAGACAGCCATTCTGATTACGGAGTTCGCCGTGCAGAAACGCAAGGAGGGCTTGTCGATTTACGACGCTGCCGTCGGTGCCTGCCAAGACCGTCTGCGTCCTATCCTGATGACCGTGTTGACCATGATTATCGGTATGATCCCGCTGATTGTCGGAACCGGTGCAGGTGCTGTGGGTAACAAGTCGCTGTCCATCGCTGTGGTGGGCGGTATGACGGTGGCTATCATCGCCATCCTATTTGTCACGCCGGCATTGTACATTGTGTTCCAGAACATTCACGAGCGCCTAACCCCTGATAAAGACGATGAAGTAGTAGAAGTAGAATAAATGAAAGAATGTGCACTATGAAAAGATATATAGTTTTGTTGTTCGCAGGCCTGCTTCTGTTGCCAGGCTGCAACCTCTATAAGAAATACGAGTCAGCCGCCACCGTCCAAGACAACATCATGGGCGATGTGGTGAATCCACAGGACACGTTGTCGATGGGCGATTTGAGTTGGCGCGATGTCTTCAAAGACCCCTTGCTCCAGCAACTCATCGAAACGGCTTTGGCCAACAACACCAACATGCGCACCGCACAACTCTCCATTGAGCAGGCGCAAAACGCGGTGATGTCGGCCAAATGGGGCTATGCTCCGACTTTGGCGTTTGCTCCTAATGCCACCTATATGTATCAAGGTGGAGCCAGTAGCTACAACGTTCAACTTCCGGTGAAGGCCAGCTGGCAGTTGGGCATTTTCGGCCAGACGCGTAGTAAGATTCGTTCGGCGAAGGCCAAACTTGCCTACGATGAGGATTACCGCCAGGCCGTGCAAGTGGACTTGGCCGCCAACGTCGCCAATTATTACTACAGTTTGGTGATGCTCGACCGTCAGCTGAAGATTTCGGAAGAGACGGAGAAACTGTATGAGGCGTCCTACGAGACCACACAAGCCTTATACCAGGCGGGGACCTACAACAGTCCTGCCGTGTATGAGATGCAGGCTTCGTTGGAGTCTTTGCGCGCCAGTATCGTTGACTTGCGCAATAGTATCGTCAGCACCGAGGCAGCGCTCTGCTTGTTGCTTGCCGAGCCGCCTCACCACATTGAGCGTTCCACTTTCGATGCGTTTGAGATGCCCGAGCAACTTCACATCGGTTTGCCCGTCCGCTTGCTCGACGCCCGTCCAGATGTCCGCATGGCCGAACGCAACGTGGAGATGGCCTACTACAGCACCCAGCAGGCCCGTCAGAGTTTCTATCCCTCGTTGAGCATCGACGGTTTGATTGGCTACGCCGGCACTTTTAACGCGCTTGGCCTCATTGCCGAGGCAGTGGGTTCGCTGGCACAGCCTATCTTCCAAGGTGGACAACTCAAGGCACAACTCCGTAACGCCAAGGCGGACCAAGAAAAGGCGAGATTAGAGTTTGCCTACACACTCTACAATGCTGGTAGTGAGGTGTATAAGTACAAGAATGCCTGCGAAACAGCCGAGGAGAAGGCGGGACACATCGACATCCGCGTGAATGCCCTGCAAGAGGCCTATGATGCCACCACCGAGTTGATGAACCACGGCTCGACCACCTATTTGGAGGTCCTCACCGCGCAGGAGTCGCTGCTTTCGGCACAGCTCTCGCAAGTGGAGAACCAATACGAGATGATACAGGCGCTCATCAACCTCTACACTGCTTTGGGCGGATTTGGGAAGTGAGCTGGAACCCGAATAAAACAGCAAACCACGATTCGCAGCATAGGCTGCAAGTCGTGGTTTGTCGTTTTTATGTTACGTCGGAATCTTATTCCTGCTCCATCATGGCTCTGACTTCCTTGGCCTTCACGGTGTAGATGTTACCGTTGGCATCGCAGAAGCAGAAGGTACCATTGTGGCGGCAACGCATCGTAAGCAGTCGCTGCATCGAAAGGTCAAGGCCTCCCATGAGTTTTTTGGTGAAGGATGAAACCTCATTCTTCTTGGCATTCACTGTTACTGTTGTCATATTGTCTGATTTTTTTGAATTTTTCTTCGTTGTAAAACTTGATGGATTTGATGTTTCCTTCGGCGATGACCTCGGAGGGCATGATGCTGTTGTCGATGAACAGGAAGTAGTCAACGACAGGGCAGTAGAGGTTGAAAAGGTTCTTGATGCCCGCGCGGTAACGCCTACGGATGATACTGTCGTCCACATGATGACCGCCGTGCTTTACACGCTCCGCCACGCGCTTGATGGCCAACTCGGGGCTTTGCAGCCAGAAGTAAATCAGGCTGGCCTTGTAGCCTTCTTCGCGTGCTTTGATGATAAGAGAGTGGTAGGATTTGGCGGCCAAGGTGGTTTCGATGGCAAAGTCGGCTTTGTCAGCGATGAGTTTCTTGATGCGCGACAACATCAGGCGGCCTGCGGCGACCTTGGCACCGTCGGGGTTGAGCGGAGAGAGACCCTTGGCGATTTCGTCGCAGTTGACGAACTCCTTGCATTGCAATGTCTCGGGTAACACCGTCAGTGAGGCGGTGGTTTTTCCTGCTCCGTTGCAGCCTGATATGATATATAAATTCGGCATCAAATAGATTTCTGCTCGTTATTGTTAGGGCATTTTTCGTGCCAAAACAGGCTGCAAAGATAGGTTTTTTGTGGACGCGTCAACACTTTTCCACACTTTTCCACGATATTTTTTTGAACGATTTTTGTTAATAAGTTGAAAATCAGTGTGTAAGTTGTTGAGAAATATTATCTATTGTGTACACCCTTCTCATCACGGAAAAAGTCGTATTTTTACCGCCTCAAACCTTCGTAATGAAAACTCACAACCTGATAGGACTGTTTTTCTTGGTGTTGGCTGCCATTTCCTGCCAAAAGCCCGTGGAATACCCCATCGAGCCGGCCATCGAATACCAAGGTTTTACCTATTTGTTCAATGCCGACAGCACTTTCAGTGGCGAGGGCGTCATTGCTTTCTCTTATACCGATGGCGACGGCGACCTTGGCCTCGACGATGCCGACACGACTTATCCCTTCGGCTTTAACGACCCACATTATTATAATATGGTGGTCGACTACCTGAAAGCAGAGAATGGCGTGTTCGTCAAGACGCCGCTGTTGAGTCCGCATGTGCCGACAAGCCCAGCCGATACGTTGGTCCTCTACGATACGGTGACTTTCAATGCGCGTTTCCATCGCCTGCGCGACAACGACGCCCCCAAGGCCATCAGTGGCACGATAGAATACAAGCTCACCGTGCAGAATCCTTTTTCGCCCAACGACACCGTGAAATTTGAAATCCATATCCTCGACCGTGCTCTGCACGAGAGCAATGTGATACAGACCGAACCGATTTACACTAATCCGAAAATACAATGAAAAGGCTATTCCTTGTCTTGAGCCTTCTGCTCACCTTTACACTTCATGCCCAAACCGCTGGCGAAAACATCGACGTGACCCACTACGAAATCCACATCGGCGATTTCGACTTCACCAACCGTACCCTGCAAGGGGAAACCTTCGTTGACTTCACGGCTACAGCCGAGGTGCAGCAAATTGTTCTCGAACTGAAATATTTGGAAGTCAGCGCCATCATTGCGGAAGGCGCTTCTGTTTCCGATTTCTCGCAAAGCGGTGACTTCTTGACCATTAACCTGACCTCGCCTATGGCGGCAGGTAGCACGGCCGCTTTGGACATCGTCTATGGCGGAAATACCTTCAGCGAGACCTGGGGCGGTGTGGAATGGTGGGGCTCCGACCGTGTCTATAACCTTGGTGTAGGCTCCGACAGCCAACCGCACAACCTCGGCAAGGCGTGGTTCCCTTGTGTCGACAACTTTACCGACAAGGCCACCTATGACCTATACATCACCACGACCAACGACAAGAAAGCCATCTGCGGCGGCAGCCTTGTGGAGACCGTTGACAATGGCAATGGCACCTCCACATGGCATTGGGAAACGCCACAGGAGATTGCCACCTACCATATCTCCTTTGCAGTCGGCGACTTTGAGCCGTGGGAGGATGTGTATCACGGCATTGAGCGCGACATCCCGATTGAGGTCTACACCACGCCGAACTTAAGCGGACGTGTGGAAGGCACTTTTGAGCATATCCATGAGATTGTGGCCTTCTTTGAGGAGAACCTTGGCCCTTATCCCTTCAACCGCATCGGTTACATCAGCACGAGCAAGGGCTGCATGGAGCACACCGATAATATCGCCTTGGCCACCAGCGTCATCAGCGGCAACACCGACAACGAGGAGTATCTCGCCCACGAGCTGTCGCACATGTGGTCGGGCAACTTGGTGACTTGTGCCGAAGCGGGCGACATGTGGCTCAACGAGGGCTTTGCGCAGTTCTGGGGCGCGTTCTACGAGGTGGGCGTTTACGGAGAGCAACATTTCCAGAACACCATTTCGGCTTTGGTCAACAACATCAATTCGTGGTGCAACAATTCCAACAACTGGATACCCCTCAACAACATGCCTTTGGATATGACCTACGACGGCACAGCCATCTACGACCGTGGCGCGGTCATCGTCAACACGATGATGAACTACATGGGTCGCGAGACTTTCCTCTCGGCCATGCGCCAATATTTCAACCAATATGCTTATCAATCAGCGACTTCCGAACAGCTTTGCGAAGCCTTGTCCCAGTATTCTGGCATCGACATGCACGGCTTTTTCGATACCTACGTCTATTCAAGCGGTATGCCGCACCTTTATGCTACCATTACCTCGGTTGAACCCGTGGGCAACCAGTTTGAGGTGGCGCTCGACCTTCGCTATCAGCATATCGGCGACGAGCACATCGGACAGGGCAACCATTACGATGTGACATTTTTCGGTCCCGATTTCCAACTAGCAACTGAACAGGTGGCATGGGACGGCCTGCACGAAACGGCCATCGTCACCCTCGACTTTGAGCCTATTGGCATCGTCAATGATTTCAATAACAACTGGTTGGACGGCAGGACACAGAAAAACTTGATGCTGAAGTCGACCTCGCAGCAGGGCTTCGCCTATTTCACTGCCAAGCCTACCACTATCACCGATTCGGTCTTCGTGAGCGTGGAGAACCACCTCATTGAACCTTACGACAACCCGCTTATCCCATACCTCACCCTTTCGACCAAGCACTTCTGGACCATCAACCGCTATGACTTTGGCGAGGCCAATGTGGAAGGCTGGTTCGACTACTCCAAGAGCAACGACGGCGACATCATCCAAACGCAAAACGACTCGGCCACCTTGCTTTATCGTAAGGATGCTTCTGAGCCTTGGCACGAAATCGCCTACACGCTCTATCCAGGCAGCACTTGGAAACAAGGTCGTTTCATCCTCGATGATTTCTATCCAGGCGAGTATGTCTTGGCCGCGTGGGACAAGGAAGCCCTTGGTACAGAAGAGTTTGAGGAAGCCCAACCCACTATGCAGGTGTTTCCCAATCCTGCCAGAAACGAGGTTAACGTCAGCTGGGCTGGTCTTTCCGACGGACAAGTCACCGTTTGCGACATGAGCGGCAAGGTGCTGAAGACCCAGTCGTTCACGCAAGCCGACCGAATCACCTTCACCTTGGACGGACTCGCCGCTGGTACCTACCTCCTGACCCGTAAATCGGCCAACGGGACGCCAATAGAAACAGAAATCCTAACCATTAAATAATTATAACATGAAAAAACACATCACTTTAGCAGCGTTGTTCATGCTGTTCGCCCTCGTCTTCACGGGTTGCGAAAAAAAGAACGAATGGAGTTATCTCCACGGATTTACCACCGAGGATATTGTTGGTACATATTCTTGGTCCAACATCGACAATGTATTCGATGGCCTTTTGGAAAGTACTTATTGCCATCTTTGCGATGATGCAAAAATCACTATCACGAAGAGTGTGGGAAGTTTGGTGATTTTCCGTTTCGAAAACGAATCACCTGCTTTCACAGTGGCAGTTGAGGATGGCGCTACCGCCCCTGGAAATGATTTCATGATTTTGATGGAAGAGTATAAGGCAGGTGTTCCTTATGAAGTATCCGCGCATGTCTACCATGACGGAAAGAACCGCATTAGGTTGCATGGCTTTGTGAGAGAGTATAAGCCTGGGTATGGTGGCCCTGTCAACTATTATTTTGATGTGATAAAAGATTAAAAATTAAATACTTACAAAAATGAAAAAAGCAATTTTGACTTTGGCCGTCTTAGTGATGGCGTTTGGAAATGTGGGCTTGGCCCAAAAAGCAATTAACTTGAAATCCATTGGCAAGGCTAACATGTTGAAGCATTATGGCCTTCGCGACAGGAGCGACATGGTGCCTCAAACTGCTGAATATCAAGATACCTTTGGCGACAAGTACCGTGTTACATACGAATACGATGAAAACGAGTACTACCTTAACTTTGAGCATTATGAAACGTTCTGGGACGGCATTTGGCAGGAATACGAAATAATTTCATACGAATATGATTTCAACGGCAATGTCATAGAAATGCTCGTTACGGATTTTGACGGTGAGGAATGGTATGATATGGCTAGAGCTTCCTTTACTTACGACGGCGATCAGGTTAACGAGGTCATCATCCAGTATTTTGAAGATGGCGAATGGGTGAATGAGGAGAAGTCTGTGTATACCTACAACGGCGATAATTGGACCATCCTCTATTGGGACTGGAATGGCACTACGTGGTCGTCGAGTGAGTTGTATACCTATAACAAAAGCGCGGAAAGCATTGAGCTGTTGATTCAGTACATGCAAGGTGGTGCTTGGCAAAATGACGAACAGCAATTCTTCACCCTAGATTTCGACGAACATGTCACGAGCATCCTTGTCCAAGACTGGCAGAACAATGTTTGGGTGAACGACAGCCGAATCACCTACGATTTTAACAATGGTGTATTTGACGCAAAGATTGAAGAGTCATGGACTGGTTCCGACTGGGAGGCAACCACAAAATACAGTTATACCTATGACAACGGCAACGCTATTAACGGCTCATGCAAGGTGTTTGATGGTGAAGCGTTTGTGCCTGGTGACGGTGACATCGAAATGGCATACGACTATTCTGCCAACAGCTTATCTTTCTACGGCAACGAGGTGAATATGACCTATATCGACATTACTGGTGTCAATGAGAACGCCCAAGTCGTCAACTTCACGGTCTATCCGACACCTGCCGAAAACGACATCCAAATCCAAGCCGAAGGCTTCCAAAAGGCTGAAATCTTCACCCTCACGGGCCAGATGATGCTGGAGAGTGTGCAGAACACTATCAATGTTAGCGGTTTGGCTTCAGGCATTTATCTGTTGAAGGTTTACGACCAAACAGGTAATAGCGCGACGCAAAAGCTGGTCGTGAAATAACACATTGTTTCCATATTAACCAAAATAAGTAGGGCTGCCACAATTCCCCCTTCCAAAGGGGGCAGGGGGATTGGGCAGCCCTACATTTTGGTATCAAATATAAATTATTTGAACGCGTTTTCGCTCAAACCGTGGCCGCTGAGGGCGAGGTCTTTCATGTAACCAGGCACTTCCTTGCCGAGGTACTTGTCGACATACAGCTTGGCGAGATACTGGCCGAGCATGAAGCCGTGGCCACGCAGACCGGTGAGGATACCGACCTCTGGGTCGACGATATAGCGCGGCTCGGTGTAACGACCAGCCCAGCAGGCGAGGAAGCTGACCTCACCGAGGTTCGGAATCCACTCGGCGAAGACCTCAGAAACAATCTCCAAGAACTCCTTGCTGTTGTACTTGATGTTCTGACGTGCCTCGTAAGCATCGGTGTCAGGTGAGGCGCAGCCGATGATCTGGCCGGTGTGGGCCCACTGCTGTCCGTAGACGGCACTGAAGCCTTTGTAGTGACGACGGTCGATAATCATGTCAAGCGGGCCTCCGTTGGGTCCCATCATAGGCAGACGGCGTGTGATGAAAGCCTGGTGCTTCACAGGATACAATCCAGTGTCGAGGCCCAGCATATCGTTGAACTTCTCGGCACCCCAGCCCATCGCGTTGACAAAGTGGTCGCAGGTGTACTCGATGAACTCGCCTTCGTGGTTGCGTACCAACGCAATGTAATGACCATTGGCTTTCTGCACATGGAGCAGTTCGCAGTCCTCGAAGTAACGACCGCCCTGTTGCACGCCGATCCAACGGATATAGTCGATGACACGACCTGGTGTAGCCTGCCAGCAGTCGCGAGTGATGAGGGCATGGCTGTAGGTGTCCTTGCTGTCGTCCCACAGCGGCGAGATCTCCTTCTTGAAGTCCTTGCGGTCAATCATGTAGGCATCGCTCCAAGCGCGCGAGGCGTCGAGCGACTTGTAGGTGGCCTCATCGTGTACCAGGTTGACGTAGTGCGTCAAATGGTAGTTGATGTTGTGCTCCTTCTGCATGTTCTTGAAAATCTCGTGGTTGTGCACGGCGATGTCGGCGATGTCGGGGTTGGAGAACGCCGGACGGCCGCCACCGATGCAACGCCACGAAGCACCACGGCTGTAGTTGATCATCACAGGCTTCTTGCCGGCTTCCGAGAAGTAACGGAACAAGGCACTGCCCGCGATACCGCCACCGGCGATGAACACCTCGACCTGTTCTTTCTTCACGTCATTCATTTCGGGGAAGACAAAGACTTCTTTGGTGTGCGGGTTGTAGAGGTCGCCGAGGCTGACTTGGTTCGAGAGCGGGGCACGTGGCGTGGCGTCGCCGACCAGCTCGATGCCGTAGGAACGGAGAATCTGACGGGCACGCGGGATGCAACGCTTGCCACGGCAGGGACCCATACCCATGCGGGTGATGTGCTTCAGTTCATCCACGGAGATGGTCTTGCGGTTGCCGATGACGCGCAGCACGCGGTCGAGTTTGATGTCCTCGCAATGGCAGACGTAGGTCTCGCCTTCGCCCTCGGCGCCTTTATGCTTGGAAAGGGGAGTGGTAAGTTCTTTATTGGCGTTGTAACGGTCTTTCAGGATAAAGCCCTTCACATCCGTCAGCTCGAACACCATGCTGGCCTCTCCAGAGGGTCGCGAGGAGCGGGCTTTCACGCGAGCCACGTTGGTCTTGTTCGACTTCTTGAGGATCTTCTCGATGACACCTTCACCAATCTTTTGGCCGTCGTTGTCGACGAGATAGACTTCCGCACCTTCCTGGGCTTCGTATTCGATGGGCAAGAAGCATGTGGATTTCTTCACGTCGTAGCCGAAGATGGCCAGACCCGGGCAACTGGAGACGCACAGCATACAACCGATGCACTTGTCGTAGTCGATGGTCGGCACGGTGTTGGTCGAAGGCTTGGTGATGGCACCTTGCGGGCAGCTGAACGAGCAGGGGTTGCAGGCGAAGCCATAGAGGCAGTCGGCCTGCACGAAAGCCTTGAGTTGCATACGTTCAGGCGTGGGCAGGTTTGGCTTCTCCAACACCCTGACGGGATGCTGTTGCGAGTCGATATATTGTCTCGAAACTTCGAGATAATCGTCGTAGTTGAAACGCACACCGATGGCTTGGGCCACTTCGTATGCGACTTGTTTACCGCGCAAAACAGCACTGGTGCCTTCGCCGATGCGGATGGCGTCGCCGGCACCGTAGGTATTGAGACCGAAGACCTCACGACCCTTGACGAGCAACTGACTGTCGGGAATCAAGCCCGTGCAGATATTGATGATGTCGATGTCGTCGATGACCTGTTCAGTGCCAGGGATGGCCTTGAAGTTCTCGCACTTGGCGATGACGGCACCGGTGATGCCGGTATGCTCCTTGTTCGGGATGGCGCGCACGAGGGTGTAGCCAGTCATGATCGGGATGCCAAGACGGCGCACACGGTTGGCCTGCACAGGGAAGCCGCCCTCGCGGGGCATGGCCTCGATGATGGCCTTGATGGTGGCACCAGCCTGCATGCCTTGGTAGGAGGTCAGGTAGCCGATGTTGCCCGCACCCACGGTGAGGACTTTCTTACCTAATAAGGTGTGCTCTTGGTTCATCATCTTCTGGAAGACGGCGGCGGTGTAGACGCCCGGCACGTCGTCGTTCTCGAAGGTTGGCATGAAAGGCACGGCACCCGTGGCGACCACGAGATGTTGCGCGTCGATGTAAGCCACTTCGCCGTTTTCTATGTTCTTGATGGCCACGCGACCGCCTTCAAGCAGGTCCCAAACGGTGTTGTTCAGCAGGATGCCTTCGTGGTTGTCGCCAGCCAGAGTCTTGGCGATGTCGAAGCCACGCATGCCGCCGAATTTCTTCTCTTTCTCGAAGAAGAAGAACTGGTGGGTTTGCATGTTGAACTGTCCGCCGATGCGGGCGTTGTTGTCGACCACGATGTTGCTGATGCCGAAAGCGTTCAGTTGTTCGCGGCAGGCGAGACCTGCGGGCCCCGCGCCGATAATGGCGACTTGGGTCTTGTAGATCTTTACTTCACGCGGGAGTTGCTCCTTGGGCTCGGGAAGGATGTTGGCCTCGTTGTTGATGGAGCGCACTTCCTTCACGCCGTCGACGAGGGTGATGCAGATACGGCGGATTTTGCCGTCGACCAGCATCTCGCAGGCGCCGCATTTGCCGATGCCACAGTTAAGGCTTCGGTTGCGACCGTCGAGAGAATGGCTGTGGACGGGATATCCGGCTTGGTGAAGGGCGGCGGCGATGGTCTTGCCCCGCTGACCTTTGACGGTCTTGCCTTCATATTGGAATTCCACAAGGTCTTCCTGCGGGATGTCCAAGATGGGGTGTTTTTCGATTTTGTACATATAGAATGAGTTTTGAGTCGTAAAAAGCGACCGCAAATTTAGGAAAAACATAAAATAAGAAACATGATTGCCCAAATTTTTGCAAAAAAACGAAAATTAGATGTGCTATAGAATATCAAAAGCTCTTGGATAAAGAATTATTCCGCCAAAGATTGATTGAGTGATTGAATTTCTTTTTCATTGCGAATTATTTCTAGTTGTGTGTGTAGTAATGTAAGCTGGTTATTTACCTCGTGGAACAATTCTGATGATGATGGGTTTTCGTTGAATGTTGGAAATTCTTTAATTATCCTTTCATACCTATGAATCAAATTCAACACTATGTTTTCGGGTGTCTTATCAAGGCTTAATTCTGATCTGTTTTGATTGAATTGTTGGTATACCTTTCTTAACACCTCATTTTTTGCTCTTAAATTTGCAATATTCTGTTTGGTTAAGGCTTGGTTTTGGCGGCTGATGAACTCTTTTTCTGGTGACCTTGCATTTCTGGTTTTTACGTTTAACTCCACATTGACAGGAGATGAAGGATTTGGAAGTCTATTTTTTGCTCTATGTTCTCCATACAATGCGGTCGCGCTGCTATCAATAGCTGCACCCAACTCGGAATAAGCGTAGAGCTTTTCAGGATCGTCTTCTCCAAGTAACATAGCTGTTCCAGGAATAACACTTCCTAAAAGCCCTTCTCTCATGTTATTCCAAGTTCCCATAAAAACTTCTCTCTTGTGCTGGTTTTGTATCCTTTCAATTTCATTATTGTGAACTATGACTCCATTTCCACCAACATTAATTAATGAAGTTCCAAACTCCTCATCATACTCGTAATCATAGTATAAACCTAATGTGAGATCAGTATTGTTAATGATTGTGAGAAGTTTTTGCATTATTGAATCATAGGTAGCCAAATCATTTTGTATCACGTATGAACTATCACAAACAAGGAGTTGCTGTGTGCTTGACATGTCTTTTTCTTCTTCTCTTCCCACTTTTCCCGTTCCCTGTGTAACATGCGTCAATTCATGCGCCACCAGGTGTTGCCCTTCGGCGGTCTCGGGAGAGAATTGTCCACGGTTGAAATAGATGTCATTGCCGTGGGTGAAGGCCTTGGCGTGTATGCTGCTGCTCATATCGGTAGCTTCGTCATCGGTGTGTAGCCGCACTTGCGAGAAATCACGCCCGAAGCCGCTTTCCATCATATTGCGCAAGCCTTCCGGCATCTGCCGTCCGCCGCCTTGCAAGTGGGCGAGCTGGCGCTCCATCTGCTGGGATACGGCAATGCCTGACGAGCCGTTTGCACCCCCCGAAATCTTACGGCTAATCTTTCCGCCGCTCATGATGGCAGTGGCCACGGCATCAGCTTCCCGCTCGTCGTGCTCGCCAGGCTCGGTCATTTCCAATTTGGCATGGACGATGGTACGTGAAGGGAAAACTTTTGCACTTTGGCTTTCATTTCTGGGTGAATACCGGCCTTGCTCTTGTTTCTTGGGTTCGAAGGATGCATTCATAACTGTTATTTATTAAAAGGCTAGATTTCGGGATAAAATTCTTTATTCAGCTTTCTTCTGTTTCTTTAGGTATTGGTCGCTGAAATCGATTTTCAATTCCACCCAAAGGGGCAGATGGTCCGACATTTGGAAGGTTCTCCAACTACCGGTAAAGTGTTTCTCTAGCGTGGTATGTGTCGTATTGGGCACGGACGGCTCCTTCGGCTTGGCGGGCGCCTTGGGTTTCGTTCCCTGCTTGGTCTTCTTGTACTCCTCTTTTTTTGTCTCATACTCTGCCAAGACCTCTTCGTATTTCGCCCAGTTCTTATCGAACTGCTCTTTGTCCTGGGCATATTTGGCCATATTCTTCGCGAAAGTTTCCTCCTCTTTCACGATCATTTTGTCATAAGATTCCTGATAGAAAGGCTGGTACACTTCCCAATCCTCGGGTTTGAAAACGGATTCTGTGAAGTTGAACGCGCCAGCTTTCTGATTGTCGTCGTCATAGAGGACCATGGACTTGTCCAACTTGAGGCTAAAAGCAATCTGGTCATAGTGGCTGACATGGCCGAGGTCGGTAGGGTGCTTGCGGATTTCCTTTGGAATGAAGAACTTATCCTTTGATTTCTCTTTGCCAGTGGCGGTTTTATACCGCTCCTCGACAAGCGCATTGAAATACACACCATCAACATCGGGGATGTTGAAATCGCCCAGAAGGATATAGGACACATCATCCGACTCCTGTCTCTTGAGCAAGAAATCCGACACCGTCTTGATCTCCTGGAGCCGCCTCTGATAAATTCCCTTGACAGAGTCCTGCCCGTAATAAATGTGGACCGTGCAAAGCTTGAAATCAAACCAGCCAGCGCGGAACGACACCATGAACGGGGTTCTGGCGAACTGGACACCGTCCATGAGCTTGTTTTCGGGAAGGACGATTTCACCGGCCAGGCCGGTGAACTTGACCTTGTTGGTATTGTAGACGAAAGCCATGGCTTCGTTGCCACCTGTCAGACCTACGACACCGTCCGACATGACATAGGACCAATTGTCGCCCAGGATGGACAACACGCTTTCCAGGCCGCCTATTTCCTTGGAGTTTAACTCCTGAATCACCACGATGTCGAAGTGATCAATGATCTCCGCGATGTAATACGAACTCTCCGGGAGTCGGTTTTCACCGAACTCACGGATGTTCCATGTCGCGAGCAGCAGCGTTTGCGTCGCCGTCTTTTCCGGGACCTGTTCGTTCAGTTGCTTGCGAAGATCCAAAAGCCGTTCGACCACCCGGGCTTTCGCCTTCGCGTCCTCAATCCTCTTGATTTTTTTGTAACTTGCCATATAGAAAAGATTTGTTGATTATTGTCAAGGTTTTCAGATTATAAAATTAGAATTACACGATGCATGTGCTGTACCCATTTTGTTGGACTTCAGGTTCATCCCCAGATACCAATTCCTGGACAATAGCATGTCAGTCTCCATGAATGTTTCCTGAAGTTGTAATGCCGTCATCATAGCTCACAAATTTATGGTGCGTAATTTTGGCTTTCGCTTGCAAAGTAAAAGATTATTCAAGAATAATGCAAGTGAAATCGAGTTTTTTCTCGTTTTGGCGAAAAAAAACACTTCGTCATTTTGGCTTTGTCTGTTTCCAATCCGAAAAATCCCTACTTTTGCCGCCACAAAAACATCTTGAAATGCAAAACAACGAAGACATATCCATTCTGGTGCTTTACACGGGTGGCACCATCGGCATGATGCAGGACCCCAAGTCGGGAGCTTTGATACCGTTTGATTTCGGCAACATCTATACGCATTTGCCCGTATTGCGCAACTTTGGCTATCAGATTGATTTTTATAGCTTTGACCCACTCATCGACTCATCGAACATGTCACCCGACTTCTGGGTACGTCTAGCTACAAAGATTGGGAAGGAGTACGAGCATTACGACGGTTTCATAGTGCTGCACGGTTCCGACACGATGGCCTACACCGCTTCGGCCTTGAGTTTTATGCTCGAAAACCTCAACAAACCCGTCGTGCTGACCGGTTCACAGCTGCCTATGGGCATGGTGCGCAGCGATGGTCGCGAGAACTTCCTTGCTGCTGTTGAGATTGCTGCCGCAAAAGACGAAGATACGCCATTGGTCCCCGAGGTGAGTATCTTTTTCCAGAACCAGCTCTTGCGCGGCAACCGTGCCACTAAGTTCAACGCGGAGAATTTCAACGCCTTCATCTCGTCGAACTACCCTAACCTTGCCGACGTGGGCATACACATTAAATATAATAAGGAGCGCATCCTGAAACCCAACTTCAAGAAACTGAAAGTGCATACTGACATGGATTGTAACGTCGGTATTCTCAAGCTCTTCCCTGGCATTTCCGAAGACTACGTGCGGCATGTGCTGAAGACCCCTGGCTTGAAGGGCTTGGTTATGGAGACTTTCGGTTCGGGCAACGCCACTACTGCCACCTGGTTCCTCGACGCGCTGAAAAAAGCCATCGACGGCGGGCTGCTTATCCTCAACATCACCCAATGCAAGGCCGGTTCGGTGGAAATGGGGCGTTATGAGACCAGCCTCGACATGGCCCGCATTGGCGTGTTGAGTGGCTACGACATGACTGCCGAGGCCGCCGTCACCAAAATGATGTATCTCCTCGGCTTGGGCTTGCCCATTGAGCGAATCCGTGAAATCCTTCCCGTTTCCATTCGTGGCGAGCTTACCGTTTGACGCTATGTTTCAAGAAGTTGAAAAAATATTTCAATAAAAATGCAAATATTTTGTCCGCCGATTGAAAATTTGTGTAATTTTGTCAACTGATTTTTTGGATTGGAAGAGGGGAAGGCATGGCATCTTGGAGAGATGTCCGAGTGGTTTAAGGAGCACGCCTGGAAAGTGTGTGTACTCCAAAAGGGTACCGCGGGTTCGAATCCCGCTCTCTCCGCAGAAAAGCATTGATTTGAATCATCAGAAACAACAAAAGTATCATTAAAATCATTTAATCACACTATGAAAAAATTAATTGCTTTCCTCATGGTTGCTGGCCTGTTCACCTTTGGCATCAGCAATCTCGTCGTTGCTCAAGAAGAGCAAGCGCAAACCGAGCAGACCGAACAGGTCGTTGCTCCTGAAGAGACTCCCGCTGTGGAGGCTGTCGAAGAAGAAGTTGCCCCTGCTGTCCAAGACGAGGCCGCTCCGCTCACCTTCCGTGAATCCATCAAGAAGCAGTTCATCGATGGTGGCCCTGGTTTCATGGGCATCGTGTTGGTCATCCTGCTCATCGGTATGGCCATCTCCATCGAGAGAATCATCTATCTGACGCTCGCCACTGCCAACTCCGAGAAGCTCCTGAAGGGCATCGAGGACAAGATGAAGAACGGTGACGTTGAAGGCGCCAAGCAACTCTGCAAGGACACCCGCGGCCCTGTGGCCAGCATCTTCACCCAAGGCCTCATCCGCTATCAAGACGGCCAGTCGCTTGACCAAGTCGAAAAGAGCATCGTCTCCTACGGTTCGGTCGCTGGCGGTAAGCTCGAGAGTGGCTTGAGCTGGATTGGCCTCTGCATCAGCTTGGCTCCTATGTTCGGATTCATGGGTACTGTTATCGGTATGATCCAGGCCTTTGATGACATCGCCGCTGCTGGTGACATGAGCCCGACGGTCGTTGCCTCCGGTATGAAGGTCGCTCTGTTGACCACCGTGTTCGGTCTGATCGCCGCTATCATCCTTCAGATTTTCTTCAACTTCATTGCTGCTAAAATCGAAAGCATCGTCAACGACATGGAAGACTCCTCCATCTCGTTCATGGACATCCTCGCAAAGTACAACAAATAAATAAGTTATAATCATGAACGGTAAGCTTTCAAACATCGGAAAATGGGTATTTGGCCTGTTGGCTTTGGTCACCGTGGCTCTGGCAGTGTATTTCTACCTTGGCCTGACTGACGAAGCCCGCACCTCTGCCCTCTTGAATTGGGGCTACATCTTGATTATACTTGGCATTGTCATCGCATTGATTTCAGTATTCTTCACCGCCGCCGTCAAAGGCGTCAAGGGCAAGAAACTGTTGATTGCCGTCATTGCATTCGCTATTATTGCAGTTGTAGCTTACGTTATGTCAAAAGCCGCTTTCGACATCCCCTATCAAGCCGGCGAAGTTAATTACTCCGGCAAGACGCACGGATGGGTCGAACTCGGCCTCAATTTCTTCTATGTCACTCTTGCAGTATCCATTATCTCAATCCTGTTCTCTGTAGTTTACAAGGCAGTTAAAAAGTAAATCATTTCATCATGGCAAGAAAAGTTCCAGAAATCAATTCGAGTTCGCAGGCTGACATAGCATTCTTGCTGTTGTGTTTCTTCCTGATGACGACTTCGATGGATGTGGACTACGGTATCACCCGTCGTCTGCCTCCCCCCGTCGAGCAAAACGATGAGGACGTGAAGGTCAAGGAAAGAAATGTGATGAATGTAATGGTAAACAAGAGCGATAAGTTGTTGGTCAATGGCCGTCCTTCCGACATCTCCATGCTGAAGGACCTCGCCAAGGACTTTATGACTCCGCGTCCGAACGATGAGACCGCTCCTGAAGTGGAGACCAAGACCTTCGACCTGGTGGGCGACGTGCTCATGTCGAAGGGCGTGATTTCGCTCCAGAACGACCGCGGTACCTCGTATGCTATGTATATCAGTGTGCAGAATGAGTTGGCCCGCGCCTTCAACGAAATGAAGGAAGAGCTGGCATGGAAAAAATTCCACAAGCATCTCGACCAACTCAACGAAGATCAAACCAAGGCTATCAACGAGGCTGTGCCCGTGCGTGTCAGTGAGGCCGAGCCCGTTGAGTACAAAACTAACTAAAGGAGGATAGAGATATGGGTAAATTCAGAAAAGAAGGAAAGAAAGAAGTGCCGCAAGTGAGCACCTCTTCATTGCCTGACATCGTTTACATGTTGATATTCTTCTTCATGATCACCACTACGATGCGTGACGTTGAGCTGAAGGTGAAGACCGCCCTGCCCAAGGCTTCTGAGATTCAAAAACTCGAGCACAAGGCATTGGTCTGCTCCATCTACATCGGCCCTCCGCGTGACGCCAAGCTCGGTACCGAATCGCGTATCCAATTGGATGACGCCTTCGCCCGTCCGTCGAACATCGCCGACTGGATTCAGAAGGAACGCGACTCGCGCAGCGAGGCCGACCGTCCCCTGTTGACCACGGCTCTGAAGGTGCACAAGGATACCCGCATGGGTGTTGTCACCGACGTGAAGCAGGAGCTTCGTAAGGTGGGTGCCTTCCGTATTAACTACACGACCCTCAAGGGTAGCGCGTTGGAAAACTGATACGGATTATCTAAACACTGAAAAGAGCGGCAATGTGAGTTGCCGCTCTTTTTTTATCGTTCTGCCTTCCACCAACTCCAAACGATGAGCGCGGCGGTCAACACGGCACTCAAAGCTACCATCCAGCCGCCCATGGCACCGAAATGCTCCACGTCAATGTCGGCAATGCCTTTGTTGTTGAGGTAATACAGCACCACTACCGTACCGTTGTTGAGGAAGTGCATCAACATGCTGGTCCACAATGAGTTGGTAATGTAGAACATGTAACCCAGCAAAATGCCTGAAAACATGCGCGGCAAGAAGCCGTAGAACTGGAAGTGGATGAAGGAGAAGATGGCTGCCGAAAGGATGATGGCCAAGTGCGGGTTCTTCATCTTGCGTGTCAGCGCCTGCTGCATCACGCCACGGAAAGTCAACTCTTCACCAACGGCGGGAATCAACGCGATAATGACGAGGTTGAGCAACAAGCCGCCGAAGGTGTCGACGTTGAGCATCTGCTCCGTGACGGCTGCTGCTTCATCTTCCAAATTTTTCATCCAAGTCTCCACCTTCTCGAAGGCGCCGCCAATTTTTAGGGTCTCGTTCCAAGTGGTCAGTTGGTTGGTGACAGGCAGCGAGATGAACATCAGGAGAACACTAGCCATCAACAACATTCCAGCGGGTGAAGCCACCTCGCGGAAACCAAGCTGCTGCATGGGGTGGTCCCTGCGCGTGATGAAATAATAGACAATGGGCGGCACCACAAACATCAGTATTGAGCTGATGCCTTCGGCCAGCTTCAGCATCAAGTCGCCACCCGAGTCCATTATTTTGACGACGGCGGCACCTAATAACGTGCATACCAAGAAGATAAAGGCGAAGATGAAAACGCGCATCCCTGAGGACTGGCGCAGGTTTTCGGTGAAAAAGATGTCTTTCATGGCGATTGATTTTGCCGCAAAGATACACTTTTTGTACTTTTGCAGCGTCATGTATAAGATTGACCACCTCGAATTTGAACATTATCCGCTCCTCCTCGCCCCGATGGAGGACGTGTCGGATCCGCCGTTCCGCTATGTCTGCAAGATGTTCGGTGCCGATGTGGTCTATTCTGAGTTCATCTCCGCCGATGGTCTCATCCGCGATGCGGTGAAGAGCATCAAGAAGTTAGATTTCGAAGAGTTTGAGCGACCCGTAGGCATCCAGATTTTCGGCAATGCCGTAGAGCCTATGGTGGAGGCGGCGCGTTATGCCGAGACCGCCCACCCCGACATTATTGACATCAATTTCGGCTGTCCCGTGAAGAAGGTGGCCTCGAAAGGAGCGGGTTCGGGCATCATGAACGATATTCCCAAGATGGTGGCCATCACCAAGGCCGTGGTGGAAGCAGTGAAAACCCCCGTCACGGTGAAGACACGCCTCGGCTACGACGAGCAGCACCGAGAAATCGTCGACATCGCCGAACGCCTGCAAGACGTTGGCATCGCCGCCCTGACCATCCACGGTCGCCTGCGCACCACCAAATACAGCGACCCTGCCGACTGGACCCTCATCGGCGCGGTGAAAAACAATCCTCACATGACTATCCCCATCATAGGCAATGGCGACGTGGTGGACGGTCCGTCAGCGAAATACTACAAGGACACCTACGGCGTCGACGGTCTGATGATAGGTCGCGCAACATACGGCAATCCTTGGATTTTCAGCCAGATTAGGCATTATTTGGAAACAGGAGAAGAACAGCCCTTGCCTGACGTGGCGGAGCGGGTGCGGGTGAGTAGGATTCACTTGCAGCGTTCCATTGAGTGGAAAGGCGAACATATCGCTTTGTTGGAAATCCGCAAGCACTGGGCTTCGTATTTCAAGGGCCTGCCGAATTTTAAGCCGTTTAAGATGCGGTTGATGGAAACGCTGTCAGTGGAGGAAGTGCTGCGGGTTTTGGAAGAAATCGAGCAGTTTTATCGTTAGCTTACAACGCCATCTTTCAGCACGCCATTAACGAACAGGTTGCGCACCAGTTCCTCTCGGCTGATATGATAAGTATGGATTCCCAAAGCCTTGGCCGCCTTGATGTTGGCTGCCGTGTCGTCGATGAAAAGCGTTTCTTCGGGAAGCAGGTGTTCATGGTCGAGGATGAGCTCGAAGAAGCGCGGGTCGGGCTTCTCCAAATGGATGTCAAACGAGAAATACGACTTGTGGAACAACTCATCGAACTCGCTGTAACCGAAACGCAGTTGCAAGTCCCTGATGTACAAGTCATAATGAATTTCATTGGTGTTGCTCATCAGGAAAATCTTGTAGTGCTTCTTCACCTGCTCGATGGCAGCAATGCGTTCCCGAGGGATGTCAAGGAGCATGGCGTTCCAGAGCGAATCGAATTTTTGGTCGGTCATTTTCTCCAATCCAAGAAGGGCCTTGGCTTTCTTACGGAAGGTGGACGCGGTGTAAACGCCGACGTCGAACTTGCTCAAAATGTCCATAAACTCCTTGGAATGAGAGAGTTCTGAGATATTGATACCCAGCTTTTCAAGCTCTTGATACACGATGTTTTCGTCGATGTCGAGGATGACGCCGCCGAGGTCGAAGATGATATTCTTGATTTTTGTGCTCATTTTTGAGAAAATTTCCGATTATTTCGCTGCAAAATTGTAATTTTGCGGCGCAAAAAGCAAGAAAAAAGGCGAAAAAGTGCGTCAAAGTCTTGTCTGATTGCGGTCCCATAGCGCAGTTGGTTAGAGCAACTGACTCATAATCAGTAGGTCCTAGGTTCAAGCCCTAGTGGGACCACCCCTTTGGAAAGCGACCCCGATACGGTCGCTTTTCGCGTTTTCAGAAGCGTGTCAAGTGATGAGTTCCTGCAAAAAAATGGGTAGTACCTTTGGAGGCTACTCTTTTTTTGTATCTTTGCAATCTAAAATCACTATGCGAAAGGTAGTCACCCATAAGGATCTCAAGCGAGCTTTGGGCTTGAAAGGCTTCTTCGGCACTTGTGTGTCAGGCTTGGCCTATGGCGTCCTTGGTTTGGGTGAAATCAACCGTCTTTTCGATGGAGCTGCTGATTATCAGGGGCGTGAGTTTGCCGACCACCTCCTGAAGAACATGAACATCACCTTTGATTTCGATGAGCAACAACTCGCCAACATTCCCAAGGAGGGCGGTTTTGTGGTGGTGAGCAACCATCCGTTTGGTGGTATCGAAGGCGTGATGCTTTATAGTCTCATCGCCAAGGTGCGTCCCGACTTCAAGATAATGGCCAATTTCATCCTATCGCACATTCCGAATCTCAAGGAAGCGTTTTTCTCGGTTAATCCGTTTACCGATAATCCCGAGTGGAAGAGTAGCGTAGGCGGTATCAAAGGGGCCATTCAGCATATTGCCGCAGGTAATGGATTGGGCGTTTTCCCAGCGGGTGAGGTGTCGCGCTATCATGGTCACGACTACCCTGAAGACCTGCCTTGGAGCACATCGATTGCCCGAATCATCAAAAACGCCAAGGTGCCGGTGGTTCCCTTGTTTTGGGAAGGCCGCAACTCGCGTTGGTTCTATTTCGTCGATAAGATTCATTCCATGCTGGGCACTGCCCGACTGACGCGAGAGTTGGCCAACAAGCATGACAAGTGCATTCCCATCCAAATAGGAAAGCCGATTCTGCCTGCCGAAATCGCTGAATATGAGAATCCTAAAGACCTGGCCGCTTATCTCCGTTGTCGCACGTATGCCCTTGAAGGCAATATACCTGAGCCGAAAACAGAGGTGAAAGAGGTTCATCTTGAGCCCATAGTGGAGCCTGCTGCCTTGGCTGACTTGAAAGCAGAATTGGCCGCCATTCGCAAGAAGTCTTTCTTGTATGCAGCCTCTGATTACGAGTGCTATTTAGCTGATTACGAAGATATTCCCCATCTGATGCACGAAATCGCCCGTCTGCGCGAAATCACTTTCCGCGCTATCGGTGAGGGAACGGGCAAGAGCCTCGACCAGGACGAATTTGATCAGCATTTCAAGCAGTTGATTCTTTGGGATACGAAGAAAGAGCAGATTGCAGGTTGCTATCGTCTGGGTATCGGTAGTGAGATTATTCCCAAGTTCGGTATCAAAGGCTTCTATGTCAGTACTTTGGTGCATATTGACGAGGCGTTTTCCGAGAAATTGAGCCACACTATCGAGCTTGGACGTTCTTTCGTCGCCCTCGATTATCAAAAAGAAGTGTTGCCGTTGATGCTGCTCCTGCGTGGACTTTCCGACGTGGTGGTGCGCTATCCCGAAATCAATCATTTCATTGGCCCGGTGAGCATTAGCTCATGGTATCCGAAGTTCTACCAAAGCCTGATTGTGCATTATGTGTCTGAAAAACATCCCGTCGACGACAACATGATTTCCATGGTCACGCCGAGAACGCCCTTCGTGCCTGATTATCTCAAAGTCGATGCAGAGGTCTTGCTGCGCAATAATATGGGCAGCATTGACAAGTTCGACAAGTTCCTGTTCCGCTTGAGTAATGGTGCGTATAGGATGCCGACTTTGTTCAAGAAATACCTGAAACTGAACGCCAAGTCCTTGTGTTTCAATGTTGACCCCGATTTCAACAATTCGTTGGACGGACTGCTGTTCCTGACCTTTACCGAGTTTCCCGAGGATGAAGTCATGCCGCTCTTCCGCGACAGCAGCGACGAAGAGAAGGAAATTGTTAGGAAACGTTTTGGGTATATTTGATTATTCTTCCGCTTCTTCCTCAATGGTTTGTGCAAAGAAGGTGAAATTCACTTTGCCGTAATGTCTTTGCTCCATGAAGTGGGGATGCTCCTCGAAATTCTTGTATTTGTCGTGTTCGAGGACGAACATGCCGCCTTCGCGTAAGAGGTCGTTGTCGAAAATGAGTCGTACAACGTCGTCATATTGATGGCAGTCGTAGGGCGGGTCGGCAAAGATGAGGTCGTATTGCATCTTGTGTTTCTCCAGAAAACGGAACACATCGGAGCGGACGACCAGCAACTCTTTCATGTCGAGTTTGTTGGCGGTGTCGCGGATGAACTTCACGCAACCAAAGTCATGGTCGACGGCGACTACTTTCGGGCAACCTCTCGAAACCAGTTCGTAAGAGATATTTCCAGTGCCTGCAAACAGGTCTAAAGCCTCGGTCTCTTCAAGGTCGAAGTGGTTCTCGATGATGTTGAACAGGCTTTCCTTGGCCATGTCGGTGGTGGGACGCACAGGCAGGTTGGTGGGTGCGACGATTTGTCGCCTTTGGTATCTTCCGCGTATGATTCTCATCTTATTGCTTGATAATGAATGTGATAATAGTGGTATGGCACTTCTTTGAAAGCCTCGCTAACTTTGAGTTCTTCGGGTTTCTTCACGAATTGGATGTCGCGGATGTAACGCTCGCACAGACTGATGATTTCCGAAGAGGGGAGAAGGAGCCCCGAGAAATGGACAGGGGTGTTTTCACCTGACAGACCGTTTTGTTCCATCGCGAACAACAGGAAATAGGAGAAGTCCTCTTTGGTTTTGAAACGGAAATTGTTAAAGAACAAGAGTTTGTCTTTCATTATCGCCATGTCAAAGTCACGATTGCGCACATTGACCCAAACGGTGGGTTGTTCACTCGTTGGTAGGCTTTTCAAGAAGACAGAACTGGAATGGCAGATGTCGACTTTCGCCCATTTCGCCCTGATTTTGGTTTGCATGGCGTTAGGGAAGCCGTACACGTTGAAGGTTTTGTGTTTCTCCAATAGGTCGTACTTTGTGGAGTAGTCTTTGGGTAGGTTGAAACTGAAATTCAGCCATTTGTCGTTGTCGTTGGGGCTATATAACGCCTTGGGGACAAGGACATTGGTGCGCTCATCGATGATGCAGTTGACGGATTGGAAAGTGCTGTTATTGAGCCCCTTGGCATCTAAAGCTTTCTCCAAGGTGCGGAAAAGGTCGTTGCTGTCGGCGAGCAGGTCCGACTGGTAGTATTCCATACCGACGAGGCGGGTGTCGCGAGTGTCGAAAAGGGCAAACGAAAGACCACCCAAGGCGAGTTGGATGGTCAATCTGTATTGGGCTGACTTTTCGACATCGAAACCTGCGTCAAACGTGGCGATATAAGGATTCAACGATGCCGACATTAGCTTAAAGTTTCTCCCAGTTGCCGTCGGTAGAAGCTTCCTCCATTGAACCGACCTTCAAGCCGGCGTAGCGGTTGATGCTTTCCTTTTCGGCCTTGGCGTTGTTGCGGCGTTGGTTCCATTCCTTCTCGCTGAAGGCTGGGCCAGGAGTGCCTAAATAGACCTCGTAAGGCGTACGAGCCTCGAAAACAGGAATTTCGATACCATTGCGGCTGATGGTGCCAGCTTCAAGTTCAAACTTCTGCTGCGGGTTGCTGAAAGGCACGAAGCAAATGTCATGGATGTTGAAGTTCTCTCTTGCGCCACGGATGGAGTCGACGACTTTCACGAAGCCCAACGTATCGTTGATGGTGCGGGTGAAGGTGGTGTCTTCCGGATCGGGGATGATGTTCACGATGGCGATTTCAGCTTTTTTGCAGAAATCAATCAGCGTGTCGAAGTTGGCGGTGTACTTGTTGTTGGCATTCTTGTAAAGCACTTCGGCGTTGCGGATGTCGATGAGATGTTCCACGACCTTGGCTTCACGCATTTTCTGCTCTTTGTTGAACTTGATGGGAGCTTGGATGCTCTTGACAACCATCCCTGCCAGCACGCAGATGATGGCAAACAGGACGATGTTGATGACGATGCTTAATCCTTTTTTCATTTTCTTATGGTTTTCTGATTATTATTGCATAATTCGGATTGGCCGCAAAGTTAGGATTTTTTTCCATACGTCGGCAAACTTTTTTTCAAAGAATTAAAAATGTATTTTGTGGAAATTTAAGTATTTGTCGTCCAAATATTTGCGTATTTTATCGGCGAGAACGATGAAAATCTGAAGCTCGTTTTTTTCGAGCCAATCGGTGGCGTCGTCGTCGCGATTGATGGCTTTTGCGAAGGCCAAATTGACCTCGAAGTGGTTTTTGATGAGCCATTCTTCGGCTTTCGGCTCCTTGTCGATGACGCTGTCGATGGCGGCAAGTTGGGGAAAACCATGCTCCATCAGCCAGTCCTTGGCCTTGGTGTCGCCTTGAATGGTTTGGCTCAAGGCACCTAGTTCGGGATAGCCGTTGCGCATCAGCCACTCGAAAAACTCGTCGCCTTCAGGTTCAAAGGTGCAGCCGAAGGCCATTAGGATTTTTATGGGGTAGTGGGTCATGGTTATTCCTTCACAAACTAAAAATGTGGAAAAACCTTTTGCGGAAGTTTTTCCATCTCCAACAGTCGTTTTTCTATCTTGTTCCATTCTAACGGTTTCCCATCGACCATCTTTATGGGTGTTGATTTATTAATGTCAGCGAAATACACGATTCCTTTTAGCGGCATCAATGGGTTGGCATGGTATTTTTCTTCATAAAACTTCAGCATCTGCTCGAGCGAGTATGTAGAGGAAAGATAAGCCACGTCAACGAAATCCTTCATCCGGGTGCCGTTGCCTGCAATGGCATTCAGCTTCATTGCGCAAATGTCATCCAAACTGGCCAATCGGATGCTTCCCTCCATAACATAAGGCTTCAACCAAGGATAAGAATGAGCTATGCAATCCACTTGAACTCCATCGATTTCCCCTTTGACAGTTGCAAAGGCCATATAGTCAGTCTGCAAATGATATTTCTTTTCCAAAAAGTCGCGCAATTCAGTCGCTTCAAAATCCTTATCTATGAACAGATCCAAATCAACGCTGATTCGATGTCCGATTTGAAGCGCAAGCGAAGTTCCTCCAACAAGCACAAAATCTTGCAAGTGCTCATCGTTCATTAGCTTTTTCAGGAGTTCCAATGTAGCGGCATCGACTGTTTCTTTGTGTAACATTTCAGTTCCTCCTTATTTAATCCAAACGTGATGCAGGCAAAATTCATGTCTTTGTCGTTCATATAGGGAATTTCGCGCAAGGCCGCCTTTACGCCCTCTATGCCATACATGTTGAGGATGGCATAAAAATCATCCATTCGACCACGTTCCAACACGCGTTGCACGACTTCATTGCGCATTTGTTGCCAGTCGAACCGTTCGAGGTCGTATTCCCAAAGCAAATTAGGCCTCACTTTGGCATCTTTATGATATGAATAGCCTTCAAAAGGCATGGCCGTATTTTTCCGCAAAAATACTAAAAACTCATGGAATGTGCAATAAGTTTTTTTTCCTACTTTTGCACAAACATTTAAAAGCAAATGAAAACCAAACAAGAAATAGTTGAAAACTGGCTGCCGCGCTATACGGGATTGCCGTTGGAGAAGTTCGGGAAGTATATCCTGCTGACCAACTTCCAGAATTATGTTGACCGTTTCGCCGAATGGCAGGGCGTGGAGGTGGTCGGGCGCGACCGCTCAATGCCTTGCGCCACCGACGGCGAAATCACTATTATTAATTTTAGCATGGGTAGTGCCAATGCCGCCACCATCATGGACTTGTTGAGTGCTGTAAAACCTAAAGCCGTTTTGTTTCTCGGCAAATGCGGCGGCGTGAAAAAGAAGAATAAGGTGGGTGACTTGATTTTGCCCATCGCGGCCATCCGTGGCGAAGGTACCTCGAACGACTATTTCCCGCCTGAAGTGCCTGCGCTGCCGGCATTTAGCCTCGAAAAAGCCATCTCCACCACCATTCGCGACTATGGCCGTGATTATTGGACGGGAACGGTCTACACCACCAACCGCCGCGTGTGGGAACACGACGAGGAATTCAAGGAATACCTTCGCAAAACCCGCTGTATGGCCGTCGATATGGAAACCGCGACCATCTTCTCTGTTGGATTTTACAACGAAATTCCGACGGGCGCGCTACTTTTGGTGTCCGACAACCCCATGATACCCGAGGGCGTTAAGACGGAAGAGAGCGACAAGAAAGTGAGTCAGAACTATGTCGGCGAGCACCTGCGCATCGGCATCGACTCACTGCGACAACTCATCAATAACGGCATCACTGTCAAGCACTTGAAGTTCTGATGACTTACGAACAGATTCTTTCCGAAATCCACAAGAAGAATTTCGCGTCCATCTATTTCCTGACGGGCGAGGAGCCGTATTTCATCGACATGATTTCGGACACCATTGAGAATGAAGCCTTGGATGAGGCCGACCGCGCTTTCAACCAAATCGTGCTTTATGGTCGCGATGTGGATGTGGAGACCATCGCCAACCACGCCCGCAGTTTCCCGATGATGGGCGACCGCATGGTGGTCATCGTCAAGGAGGCGCAGGATGTGAAGAATTTGGAGAATTTTGAGGCTTATCTCGACACGATTCCCGAAACCACGCTGCTCGTCTTCGTTTACAAATACAAGAAGTTCGATAAGCGCAAGACCTTGGCCAAGAAGATTGACAAGAAAGGCGTGTGGTTCGAGTCGAAGAAACTGTACGACAGCAACATCCCAGGCTGGATTCAGAACTACCTGAAGGCCGAAGGCTATTCCATCACGCCGAAAGCTACACAGATGTTAGCCGATTTCCTTGGCACAGATTTACACAAAATCGCCAACGAACTGAAAAAACTGACCATCGCCCTGCCCAAAAACAAGAGCATTGACGATGCGGATGTGGAGCGCAACATCGGCATCTCCAAGGACTTCAATGTCTTCGAGTTGCAGAACGCTATCGGCAACCGCGATGTGCTGAAAGCCAACCGCATCGTGAACTATTTCGGCGATAATGGCAAGGACAATCCGCTGTTGGTTACGGCGATAACGCTTTTTGGCTATTTCTCAAAGATTCTCAAGTTGCATCTGGCCACCGACAAGTCGCAAGGTGCTTTGGCGAGTCTCTTGGGTGTTAATCCTTATTTTGTAAGGGATTACCAAACGGCAGCCCGCAATTATCCGCCGCAGGTTTGCATCCGCAACATCTCCATCCTGCGCGAGTTCGACATGAAATCGAAGGGCTACGAAAGCGGCGAGGTGAGCGAGAAGGATTTGTATAGAGAGATGATTTTCAAACTAATGCATTAAGGCTATGCGCATTGTTGCACAACGGGTTACGCACGCTTCCGTCACGATTGGCGGCAAGGTGAAATCGGAAATAGACTTGGGAATGTTGATTCTGCTCGGCATCGAGGAAGCTGACACGCAAGAGGATGTAGATTGGCTTTGCCAAAAACTCACGAAACTCCGCATTTTTAGCGATGAGAATGATGCGATGAACCTGGATATCAACCAAGTAGGCGGCTCTTTCCTTGTGGTGAGTCAGTTCACCCTTCATGCCCTGACCAAAAAAGGCAACCGCCCAAGTTTCATTCGCGCCGCCCGCTCCGAGGTGGCTATACCGCTATATGAACTCTTTTTGAGACGTCTCGCTGAAGTCTCAGGCCGTGAGGTACAAAGCGGTGAGTTTGGTGCCATGATGGCCGTGGAATTGCTTAATGATGGGCCAGTGACGATTTTGATGGATTCGAAAAGACGTGAATAACAAAGATTTACCTATTTTTGCACTCCAAACAACTGAACAACTGAATAACTGAACAACTGAATAAGATGGAAGGAAAACGATTAGAAAAAGTCAACAAACTGATACAAAAGGAATTAGGTGATATATTCCAAAAGGAACTGAAACCAAAAGTCCCGATGCTGATGATTACCGTGACGCGTGTCAATGTCACTTCTGACCTATCGTATGCCCGTGTGTACTTGAGTGTTTTTGGCGTGGACGACAAGAAGAAGGTCGTGGAGGAAGTCGCCCAAAACGGCAAAGCCATCCGTGGCTTGCTCGGCAACCGCATCCGTCACCAGATGCGCGTCGTGCCCGAACTACGTTTCATCGAGGACGACTCGTTAGACTATATCGAAAACATTGACAACCTGCTGCATCCCGACAAGTGAGACTGCCGCTGTTCATAGCAAACCGTTACCTGCTGGCCAAGAAGAGCCACAACCTCATTAATATCATCACGTGGATTTCCATTTTGGGTATTAGTGTGGGTTCGTTCGCGCTCATCGTGGTGCTGTCGGCCTTCAACGGCTTGGAGAAGGTGATTTCTTCGATGAACAACCGTCTCACACCCGACCTGCAAATCTCCGCCGTGAAAGGCAAGACCATCGATTTGGCGGCTTTTCCCTTGGGACAACTCAAAGACATCCAAGGCGTTGATTATGTGATTCCTACAATTACCGAGGACGCGCTGTTTCGTGCCAATGACAAGCAGCATATCGGTCAGGTGAAGGGCGTGGGCGTGGAGTATCAAGAGATTGAGCGGGTGGGCGAGATTGTTTATGGCGATAATGGCTTTTTGCTTTCCGATGGCGAATACGACTTCGCCGTTCCAGGCGCGGGTGTGGCGTGGTATCTCGGCATCAATGCCTACAATCCCTATGCGATGGTGCGCGTCTATGTGCCCAAGCGTGGCAACGCCTCGCTGATGAGCCTCGAAAACAGTTTCAACTCCGATGTGCTGACGGTGCGCAGCGTGTTCTCTACCGAGCAGGAACAAGACGAAAAATTAGTGCTTGTGCCTTTCAATTGGCTTTCAGAACTCCTTGAATACGAGAACAAAGCCTCCAACGTGGAGCTTTTCACCGCTCCGAATGTTGATATTAATAAGGTGAAAAAAGAGGTGAAAGCCATCATAGGGGAGGAGTTCTCCGTAAAGAACCAGCAGGAACAGCAGGAAACGCTTTACAGAATCATGCGCTCCGAGAAATGGGCAGTCTATGTCATCCTCACTTTCATCCTGATCTTGGCTACCTTTAATGTGGTCGGCTCGCTCTCCATGCTGATGATCGACAAGCGCAAGGACACGGAAATCCTGAAATCCATGGGTGCCGACAACCGCTTGATTCAGAAGATTTTCATGAATGAAGGCTTGCTGATTTCCGTTGCGGGCGGCATCATCGGGTTGTTGTTGGGTATCATTTTGGTGCTGTTGCAGCAGCAGTTCGGATTCGTGAAGTTCGGCACGGGCGGCAACTATGTGGTGGATGCCTATCCCGTCTTGCTGAAACTCAAAGATGTGTTGCTGATTTTCGCCACGATTTTGGTGGTGGGCTGCACTTCGGCCTTCCTCACTGTGCGGCATGCCATGCGGAAGGAAACAGCCTCTTTAAAAGCCAATTAATGCTGGGCGGAGTGTTCCCCAATCAAATTCGTCAAATCAATAAATTCCTGCACCGAGAGTTGCTCTGGCCGCTTGTTGAAGACCTCGTTTTCGATGATTTCGGGGTTGAGCATCGGTCGCAGCGAGTTGCGCATGGTCTTGCGGCGTTGGTTGAAGGCCTGCTTGACAATGGTTACAAAAAGTTTCTCATCGCAGCCCAATTCGGTCGTGGCGTTGCGCCGCATCTTGATGACCGCCGACTTCACCTTTGGTGGCGGGTTGAAGACGTTCTCATGTACAGTGAAAAGGTAATCGATGTCGTACCAAGCCTGCATCAGCACACTCAAAATGCCGTAGGTCTTGCTGCCTTCCTTGGCGGCCATGCGCTCGGCCATCTCCTTCTGGACCATGCCGACCACCTCAACGACTTGCTCCTTGTATTTCAGCACCTGGAAGAAAATCTGGCTGCTGATGTTGTAGGGGAAATTGCCAATGACGGCCATGTTTTTCTGCCCGAATTGGCTCAAATCGGTGCGGAGGAAGTCGCCCTCAATCAGCCGCTCGCCGAGCATGGGGAAATGCTTTTGCAGATAGGCGATGGACTCTTTGTCAATTTCGATGACATAGAACTTGTCGAGGATGTCGTTCACCATGTATTGGGTCAGGACGCCCGTGCCGGCACCTACTTCGATGACGGTCTCCACGTCGGGCGACAACTGCTCCACGATGTGTTTCGCTATGCTTTGGTCGGTCAGGAAATGCTGGCCTAGGCTTTTCTTGGGTCTTACTTCTTGCATGGTTTTTATTTTTGTCGGCAGGGGTTTACACCGCCTGCTAATATCCGTCGTCCCTACGGGACTACCTCCTACCTCAAAACCTCTTACCTCATAACTTCCTATAGTTTTTCTTCGCTTGTGCCGTATAGATGCTTGTCGGGTAATCGTCGATTAGTTTCTCGTAATGCTGCTTTGCCAATTCCTTGTCTTTCAGATTATCCTGTTCAATCAAAGCGGCTTGCATCAAGGCGGCGTCGGCCATGTAGCTGTCGGGATATTGCTCCACGATTTGCAGATACAACTGTTCGGCTTCCGCGTAGTCTTTCTGTTTCTCTATGATTCCACCTTTGCGGAACAGGGCATGCGGTATGCTGACCTCATTCCCGTTGGCGATGATTTCGTCAAGGAGGATAATGGCTTCGTCGTCGCGCTGTTGGTAGATGCGGTAGTCGGCGCGAGCCAATTTGTTGAGTTCTACGCCCGTGGTGTCGACTTCTAGGTTGTCCTTGATGATGAGTGAGAGCGTCATGGCATCGTTGGCGATGAGTTTGGAGGTGGCGGCTTTCAGCACCTTCAGTTGACTCTCGGCCCATTCATACTCTCCGATGAAATAGCGCAACTGTGCATTCTTGAACCGTGCTTCATGGCCCAGCGGCTCTTCTTTCATGCTCTTGTCGACTTGACTATACAACAAGGTGGCTTCCCATATCTCATCCTCGTGCAGGTAGATATCGGCCAGTTTCAACTTGAGTTGGGCCTGGTCTTGCTTACCACCTATATTGGGTAAAGTATTGACCAAAAGCGCAACGGCATCTTCGGTCTGGCCCAGTTGATAGGTCATGATATCGGCTTGTATCAGGGTCAGTTTGGTCACGTCGTTGCTGTTGATGTCGTCGTAGGCCTCTTCGATACGCTTCAGGAGGTTGTTGTAGGCTTTCTTGTCGGTGCTGTGTGCGGCTTGCAGTTGCTGGTAGTCTGCGTTGATGGCTCCCGTCAATGCTTGGCCGTAATAGGGATTGCTTTTGCCTTTCCTTTGGACATAGCTGTAACCTTCCTTGGCGATATCGAACTGCTTGTTGTTCAAGCAGATGCCTGCGAGGTTCATGATTTGTCCGTCTTGGTTGTTGGTCTTGCGGTCGATGCTCAAGCATTGGACCAAAGCGATGTCGTAGTCTTCTTCTTGGATGGCCAGCCACACCAACAGTTGGGCTAGTTCAAGGTTGTCGGGCTTTTCTTGGGTGCGTTTCAGCAATGCCGTGCGCAGCTCGTCGGTGATGCTTTTATTGACATCGTAGAACAGCATGGATTGCAAACGGTTGCGGATGTTGTTGTACTGTCCAGGATGGACTTCCAACTCCATGAAATAGTAGCGGAAAGCCTCTTGGTAGTTGGCTGACGACTGGTACATGTAAGCCATGTCCATGTAGAAGGTCTCTTGGCCGTCAAACATTTTATTGCCCTTTTCGTAGATGGCAGTGGCCATATCATAGAGCCGCCGCGACTGGAACTGGCTGCCGAGGTTGCGAACGACGGAAGCGTTTTCGGGCAAGGATTTCAGTATCTCGTCGAACTGCTTCTGGGCTTGGTTGTTTTTCCCTTCAAGGGTGTAGACGTATATGAGGTCGACGAGGCTGCGGCTGTATGTCGGATTGTCGTTGTAGAAACTCTTCAGTTCGCGCTCGGCTTCCTTGTATCGGTTGAGCAAAATGCAGCACTCGATGTATTGTTGAAAATGGTAAGGCTGTTTGGTGCTGTTGTACAACTTCTTGTAGATGTCCAGCGCCTTCTCGTAGTCTTGGTCTCGGAAGTATTGTGCGGCCAACTGCTCGTCAATCTGCCGCTGCTCCCAGTTAGGGTCGGCCTTTTGCTTCTTTCCCTTGGGTGTCGTGTTGATTTGCGCGTTCACCTGTATGGATAGGAGGAGCAAAACGATGATATGGATCCAGCGCGGCTTCATCAGTTATTTCTTGCTCTTTTTCAGTTGGTCTAACGACGCTTGGCACTTGCTGAAACTGTTCTTGAAATACTCCACTTGGGCATGAAGCGTGTCGGCCACCTTGGTTTCGGTGTCGAGGTAGACCAGCACCAACGAGTCGGTGAGGTAATGGCTCTCGGCATCCGATTTCAGGTTGCCCAACTGCTCTACGACATAATCCATCTTCTTTTCCATGACGGGCTTCACTTCCTTGAATTGGAGGAGGTAGGCTTGTGTCAGGTTGAGATGTTCGAAACTGGCTTCTACCACTTTGGCATCAAGGTATTGCAGCAGGGAGTCGCAATAATGGAAGTCTTTTTGCAGTTTCACAAAATCCTCGTTGGCAATGACTTGCAAGGCATCGGCATCAGCGACCACTTGCTTTTTCAGGCAGTCGATTTTCTCTATGGTGGTTTTGGGCTGATGGGTGCAGCCAAGCATCATGATGCAGGCGAGGGCTGCGATGAATGTGAGTCTGGTCTTTCTCATGTCTTCAGTTTGTGGCGCAAAGATACGCAATTTGCCGAAACCATACTAAAAAACCCGACTGCATCAGAAATGACAGTCGGGAAAATGTGTATGAATATGAGTTTTTCTTATTCGGTGATTTCAGCAATGACGGGGACGATGTTCACGTAGGATTTGTCGCCCTTCTTCTTCTGGAATTCCACGACGCCGTCGCACTTGGCGTACAAGGTGTGATCCTTGCCCATGCCGACGTTCTTACCGGGATAGTGCTGCGTGCCGCGCTGACGCACGATGATGTTGCCAGCGATAGCGGCTTGTCCACCGAAAAGTTTCACTCCGAGTCGCTTACTGGCGGACTCACGACCGTTGTCGGAACTACCAACGCCTTTCTTGTGTGCCATATCTTCTTGTGTTTTTCGGGTTTTTATTCAGTGATATTCTCAATCTTGATCTGGCTCAGATACTGACGGTGGCCGTTAGAAGTCTGATAGCCTTTTCTTCTCTTCTTCTTGAAGACGATAACCTTGTTACCCTTGCAGTGCTGCATAATCGTGGCTTCGACACTGGCACCGTCTACCGTCGGGGCTCCCACTTTCGTCGAACCTTCATTGCCAATCAACATAACTTTGTTGAAGGAGACCTTGCTTCCTTCTTCCTCATGCAACCTGTTGACGAAAATCTGCTGACCTTTCGTCACCTTGAATTGCTGTCCTGCGATTTCTACTATTGCGTACATTTTTCGATGTCTTTATGAGATAGATACTCTTCTTTTTTTCGGACTGCAAAAATACAACTTTTTTCAATGCGACAAGTTTTTCTTTTCTTTTTTCGCATTAATTTTCTTCTGATTTTAGTTAAATTCAAGATAATCAAACAAATAATTTGTTGTCATAGAGGCTTTGGAACGCCTTTTTCTATGCTTTTTGCGGCTCGTATGGTGAAAAAGATTACCTTTGCAATTTGTTTCGGTAGGGTCATACCTTATTAATTAATGGATGCAAAAGAATTAAATAGCTTGGTTGAGCGGATGAAGAGCGGCGACCGTGAGTCTTTCAACAAGATTTTCCGTCGTTATTACACGCCTTTGATGCGTTTCTGTTTCCGTTTTGTTGCCGATGAGGATGTAGCCGCCGAAATTGTCCAAGATTTGTTCGTGAAATTGTGGACGGGACGCGACAAGCTGAAGATTTCCACTTCGTTTGACTCCTATCTGATGAGCTCGGTGCGCAATGCAGCCTATACCTATATTAATACGCAACGTTCACACAACGAGGCGCATCTGATGATTTACTCTGGCGAGTCGGACGAGACAGACCCATCCGATCAGTTGCAGTCCAATAATTTGGAGGATTCATATCGTAAAGTGTTGGCTACCATGCCCGAAAAACGCCGCGAAGTGTTCCTTGCCAGCCGCTTCGACGGACTGAAATACGCCGAAATTGCCGAAAAACTCAACATCTCGCAAAAGACGGTCGAAGCCCACATGGTGGCGGCCATCAAGCAGCTCCGGGAGGGACTGAAAGAATACCTTTAGAAAAAAGTCGAAAAAAATTCGTTTTCGACTAGGGGTAAAATCCAAGTTATTAGTCTTATAGATGAATCAACGAGATAAAAACGGTAATCATGAACTTGACAAACGAAAGATATGATGCGCTAATCAGGAGCTATCTTGACGGGCAATGCTCGCAGGATGAGGCTCTTGCGTTGCTTTCGTGGATTGCCGAGTCGGAAGAGAACCGCAATTATTTCGAGGCGTTCAAGGATGTTTGGTCACTGACGGATTTCTCGTTGGACGAGGAAAGCATCGATGTGGAAGCCGCCCTTGAGTCGGTCAACCAAAAGATTGAAGAGGCTGAAGCGGAAACCAAGACTGTTCAGATGCCTTGGCTCCGCCGCAACTACAAGTACGTGAGTGCAGCCGCTGTCGTTCTGGTAGCCCTGTTCCTCGGTTTCCTTATCAACAAGCCGTTTGATTCAACGATGACGGTGGCCTACGACAGCACACAGCCAGAGATGGTATACCAGTTGCCCGATGGCAGTTCGTTTGTCTTCGATGGCACGGGCGAAGTCAGCTATCCCAAACAGTTCGCCAACGACGGGCGCGATGTCAAGTTTGAGGGCAAGGCTCGCTTCGATGTGGCCAAAGATGCCGACCGTCCCTTCGTCATTCATTGTGACGGCCTCGACGTGGAAGTATTAGGTACTCAGTTCCTGCTTGATGCGACGAGCGACCTCTATACCGTTGACCTCTATTCGGGTCTGGTGCGCATGACGGCCGTCGACAAGCACGGTCACGAGTTGTCGCACGTCGATCTCCAACCTGGTGAGCGTGGTGTTTGGGATGTCGAAAGTGGTGGACTGAAGACTATGACTTATGCCGAGGTGAAGCAACAAGAGTTGAAGACCGACCATGTGCTTGACTTCAACGATGTATGCCTCATCACCATCGTTGAAACCGTGGAATACATCTACAGCGTTGAGGTGGAACTGCCCGAAGCCTACGCTGCCGAGAAAGTCACGATGCGCTTCTCTGATGAAGACTCCGTCGACGAGGTGGTCGAAACCATTGCCACGCTGTTTGGTCTTGAGGTCAGCAAGACGGACAAGACCTACACAATTCATTGAGTTGGTAGGCCCAATTTCCCGAAAAAAATGAACGAAAAACCGAGCATATCGGTTTTTTGTCGTATTTTAGCCGCCTATTTGTGAACCCATTTCAGAAATGAGACTCCAAAAATCCATCATATTGGCCGTGCTGCTTTTGACGTGCACCATGTTCCAAAAAACCTTTGCACAGCCCCTTAATCCGCTGATTTCGTTTTCGGTAGAGTCATGCAATCTTGACGAAGCCTTGGAAAAGTTGTTTGCCGAATATGAATTGAACGTGGCTTTCAGTAAAGCGGAATTGAGCAAAATCCGTATCGAGGGTTATTCTTGCTCCTATAAGTCAGTCGAAGAGGTGCTTTCCGATTTGCTGCAAGGCACGGATTATGGCTTCAAAAAAGTGGGTAAGCAGTATGTCATCAGGAAAAACCTGCAAATCATCCCAGAAGAACCTGTAAATCAAGAACCTGATGTTACGCCACCTGTAGAAGTCGTTGTTCAAAAAACGGATGTGGTAGTCAACAAGGCTGCTGATACGGTTCGCATTATCGACACGGTGAAACTGATTCGCACGGTGATGCGTTACGATACTGTCGTTCAGGTGGAAACGCAGCACGACACGGTTTATACGGTGAAATACAAGGGTGTTGAATTTGCGTGGCCAGGCTTCAAAGATAATGGTTGGTTCATTTCTCCCACATTGACTATCAGTAGTTTGAAGCTGAAATACGACTTCTCCGAAATGGAAGACCCTGTTCAGATAGCACCGATTTCTGCCTACGGCGTGGGCTTGGATGCTGGCTATAAACACAAGCGGCTAAGTGTTGGTATGTCGTTGGCTTACAAATCGTTGAAGTACAATTTTTCCTTCGACCACAGCATTGTTGACGGTGGTTACTATGTGAACGATACGCTTGACATCTATTATGTGGTGCATCCTGCGGGCGACACGACTTACCAGTACATTCTTGACTCCACGTATATTCCACTCACTACGACTAATTTCGCCTATCGCGACGTTAACCGCATTGACTATTTGAGTCTTGGACTTTTTGCTTCGGTTGATTTCGTGAAGCTAAATTACTTCAGGATGTTTGCCAAGGCAGGTATCTCTGCGGATTTCCCATTGGCTTGTTCGGGTTCCTATATCGTTGCGGAAGCACCTTACCATGAGGAAATTACGAAAAATCAAGCTGAATCCGTGAGGTTAACTTGGTTCGGAGGTTTGGGCTTTGGATTTAAGGTGGGCAGCCATTTGGAGTTGGTGCCAGAAGCGCGTTACAGACAGATGGTCGGTTTACCATATCGTGCTGATTTTCCGTTGGATATGCGCTTGAGTTTTTGGGATTTCCGCTTGGGTTTGACTTATTATTTCTGATGCCATGCAACCGTCCAAGTTCATAAGAAGCCTTCTGCTTGCGCTGCTTATGGTGGCGGGTTTCACCGTTGAGGCGCAGCATTATGTGGCCATCGACGGTGAAGTGGATACGGTGCTTGTACTGCCACGGTTGGGCGGCGACACGGCTTATCTTGTCAACAATGCGCTGACGGTGTCGGCGGGAGGCGAGTTGGAGGTCGAAGCGGGTGCGCGCATCTTTTTCGGTCAGTCGGCGTATCTGCGTGTCGATGGTGGCCGGTTGCAGATGAATGGCACCGACAACGACTCGATTTATCTGTTGTGTTATGAGTTTTCCCACGATTGGGCAGGTGTTCAGTTGAAAAACGCCACCGAGGACGATTCGCTCTGTTTCTCCTACGTTAAAATGGTGGGTGCGCTGACAGCTTTGAACGCTTCCAACTGCTTGAATGTCAATATCAACCATTGCACCTTCAACAACTATTATGCAGGCAAAGGCTTGGAGCTTATTGATTGTAGTGATTTCGTCATTGACAGCTGCTTTTTCGACAACTGTGTTTCGGGCGTTGAACTGAAGGCGCGATCGAGTCATAGCGAGAACAACCGTATTTTGCACAGCATTTTTGACAAAGGTCAAATTAATGTGGAGGTCTCGAACGTGGGTTACGGTTATAAATGCCATAATACAGTGATTTCCGACAACTGTTTCCAAGGCGCGACCACGGCCATCAGCTTCGAGTCGGTGGGGGGGCTTTCCGATATGGACGCGGTGAACTACATCCTCAATAATATGATTTCGTCGGACCTGCCGGAAGGCGGATCGAACTATACCTCCTACGGCATCAAGGCCGCCATGGACTCGCTCGTCATCCGCAACAACATCTTTTGGAGCAACGACGAAGCCATTACCATGTTGCGCGTGTGCCACCTTATTATAGATGGTAACACGTTCTACGACAACGATTTGGTGCTGACCAACCTGTTGGCATCTGGTTCGGCCACATTTACGAGAAATGTCATCAGCGAAGCACAAAAACGTATCGTCAGTTTTCCGTCGGGATTGTCAAGCCTAAATGATAATAACTTCCTGAAATACAACAGGTCAACCACACTTTTTGCCAATGCTTCTATGGATGATGTTGACATGAAAGGCAACTATTGGGATACGACAAATCCTGACGTTATCGAAGGTGTGTTGTTACATAAACACGATACGCCGTCATTGGGAGAGATTCACTATGAGGGTTATCTTTCTGAATGTGTGACTGATGCACCCGTTGCGCCGCCGTTTAAGGTGAAAAAGCAGTTCGTCAGCGGGCAGTGGCTGATTTCGTGGGACGGGAACCAGGAGCCTGACTTCGACCATTATGTGCTTTTCTATGGTGAGTTCGATCATTACAAATTCTCGAAACACACCGATTCGATTTTTGACACCCAATACTATCTGTCGTCGCAGTTAGCTGAAAACGTGGCTGTTGCGGGTTGTGACCATCGTTTCGACTTTGACGTTTATGCCGCGACAGGACAAAGCGCCTACGCTTTTGCCACTTATTATCCTTTTGCAGGTGCCGATGGCGATCTTTGTGCTCCACAAACTGGCTTTACGATTGAGGATGCCAACATTCCTTATACTTACAACCGTTTTGTTTGGCGCACTTCGGGCACGGGCGTGTTTTCGGATTCGCTTTCGTTGCGCCCAGTGTATTATCCCTCGGACGAGGACTTTGCCTTGGGCGAAGTGACATTGACCCTCCGTGTGACCAGTCTCAACGAGACCAAAACTGACGCCATGCAACTTGGCCTTCATCAGCAGATGGAAGTGTATGCAGGCCCTGATTTTTATGGTGGTCTTGACAGACCTTTCACACTTTCCGAGGCTTGGGCCGACAACTACGATTCTATCGCTTGGCACTCCCTTGGTGACGGTTATTTTGATGACCTGCAACTGTTGACACCTACCTATTACCCTGGTGAGCAGGACAAGTTGTTGAGATTCGTAGATTTGGTATTGGAAGTGTGGTCGTTTTGTGGCCATGCTACCGACACAGTGCATTATGACCTTTACGAGGTGTTCAGCTTGGAGGGAAGGGCTTGGGCTGACGGGGAGCCTTATCCTAATGTCCAGGTGATAGCGGTGACGGTGAGCGACGACAATCCCTTCTTCTTCGGTTTCTATCGCACGATTTCCGACGAGGAAGGTCGTTTCAGTTTCAACTCGTTATTGCCCGACACGTATATCTTGTACGCTTTTTCTGATACCTTGGACTTGAACTATGCTGGAGTTTATTATCTTGGTGATTATCAATGGAATGAATCCAATATGATACGGGTGGATGGCAATGTTTTTGATGTGGATGTTGTCCTTCCTGACCGTCAACCATTAATGTTGGGCGATGGGCGTATCAGCGGCGTGTTTGATTATCCCGAAACGGAGTTCCGAGTGGGTGCGTTCTATTGTTCTTCTTGGCTTCGTGAAACTGGTGATGTGGAGTTTTGCAACGGCGGCCTGTCGAATGTCGGAGTACTTCTGCTTGACGGGACGAAACAGCGTGTTTTGGGTTTCACGCTTACCGATGCGCAAGGCCGATTCCATTTCGACGACTTGCCTTTTGGTAGCTATTATGTGATGGCCGATGTGCCGCGCTACGGTCGGGGGATGTGCGAGGAAATCACCTTGTCGCCCGGACAGCCTTTGGTGGAGGATTTGCACCTTTATATTGACGGTCGCGGCCGAGTGGCTTTGCGGCATGATGAACCGACTTTTGAAGAAGTTTCATTGGCTTTGTTCCCCAATCCAGCGAGCGATGAGGTGACGATAAACGGCCTGCAAGGTGTTGGAAATTATATGGTTACAGTAACAGATGTGCTGGGTAACGTGTTAAGAATGATTGAAGTCCAAGCTGACCTTTTGGGTGAGTGTCAGATGGAACTCAACGACTTGTCACGAGGAGTTTATTTCTTGACGATTACGGGAAATGAAGGACGCCAAGTATTGAAACTTGTGAAAAATTAAATAGTTGATAATGAAAAAGATAATCGTAGTATTGTCGTTGCTTTTGCTCTCGGTCGCGTCTTTTGGTCAAGGCGTGGTTTCAGGGCATGTGTACGAGCAGGACGGCATTGTGCCCATCGAGGGCGCTACGATTGCTTTTTCGGGTTATAGTCAGGCCGGCGACACCTTGTTTGTCGAGTTTCTGACCGACACTACGGGGTACTATGAGGCCACGATGGAAGCGGGTACTTATGCGGTTTCGGCGGCTTTGGAAGGTTATCAGACGGTCTTTCTTTCTGATTCTCTGTCTGTTGTGAATGGACAGAGTTTGGATGACGTTGATTTTCTTTTGCATGAGATCTATACTCCAGTGCGATATGTGGCGGCACGACATTTCGCCAACGACTTTGTGCGGTTGTCATGGTCGATGAGTGAACCGCTTCTGTATGAGGACTTTGAGTCAGGCGATTTTAGCCGTTTTAACTGGGATAACACGCTTTCGGATTTCCCTTGGGTGGTGGATACGACCCATGCCTACGAGGGTGCGTTTTGCATGAAATCGACCTGTGAAGGGCAGGCGGAAGGTCGCTCTGAGATTGAGGTTTCGGTGTATGTGCCTTGGTCGGGCGAGATGCGTTTCCAAAGCAAGATTTCGTCCGAAACCAACTGGGACAGAGGCTATTTCTACATTGATGATGTCAAGTTGTTAGAATGTTCGGGCGAGTCCGATTGGGAGGAACATCGTTTTCTCATTACCGTAGGTGAACACTTGTTTCGTTGGGCGTATGTCAAGGATGGCACCAATGATGATGGCGACGACTGCTTCTATGTCGACGACATCCATTTCTTTGTGGAAGAAGGTTTGAAGGCCGAGCAGTCTTTCCAATATTTTGATCTGTTTCGTCGCCGTTTCGACGAGGAACCGACTTTGTTGGCTTCGCATCTCACCGATACGGTGTTCATGGAAATGGGTTGGAACGGCCTGCCGTGGGGCAAGTACCAATGGGGCGTGAGTTGCCGTTACGAGGGCAATCGAGCCATGTCGGATACGGTTTGGTCGGCCTATTTGGATCAGGACATGACCACCGCTTTTGAGATTTCGGTGACTACTAACGTGGGGCTTTCGGCAGGTGGAGCAGAAGTTGTACTATACTCGGAAAACAATGATTATCAGGGTATTGTAAACAACGACGGACATTTGGTTTTGCCCAATGTCTATCGCGACAATTACCTCGTTAGTGTGCATTTGGATGGTTTTGTCGACTACGTTTCCGATACCATGGTTTCGGTGATGGAGCCGACCCAATATGAGGTAGAATTGCGTGAAGCCGTCAAAGGAATTGATAGTTTGTATGTCTCTTTGACGGGATGGGCGGTCTGGGAACTCTCTGACACGCTTTATCGCAACCTGCAATACTTTGAAATTCAGTTGGATGGCGAACTTGTTGGCACGACCGAAAGGATGTTTTTCCAATTCGATGTAGACCATTTGAATCCAGGCGATACTTGTTTTGCCCAAGTGCGCCCCGTCTATCTGTCTGACACTTGCGAATGGCGCGATTGCGTATGGGTTTACCGTTCATGTGCTGATTTTCAGCCTACTTCCAACGGTTTGACAGGTGTGATTCGCGACAATGGCGTGTTGCTTTCGTGGGATTATCCAGCGAATGACAGCGTCATCGGGGCGGTTTTGTATCGTGATGGCGAGTTTTTGGGTTTCGTCGAGGCCGACAGCTATTTGGACGAAACCGTTGAAATGCAAGGTGTTGCAGAGTATGGGATTCGCGTGGTTTACGATGGTGAAGCAATCGGCAGCTATTATTCCATGGCTTGTGAAGAAACTGTAAGTATTACGTTTCCAGCGTTTTGCGACCCGCCGACCAAGCTCTATGCCGAGAATTACTTGGATGACAATGACGAGTACGGTGCTTTGGTGTCGTGGGGCGACCGTCCCGAGCCCAATGAAGCCTGGTTGCATTATGATAATGGCCAGTACAAAAATGCTGTAGGTGGCGGCAACGAGCCGGTTATTTTCTGGAGTGTTCGTTTTGACATAGAAGATTTAGCTGATTATCAAGGAACTACGATACGAAAAATTGCCTTGTTTGATGTTGGGGCAGGCAGCTATCAGTTGTGGATTTACAAGGGCGGCGATACGGCTCCACGCACGTTGATCCATTCGCAGAACATGACGCTTTCGGGCTCTAATGCCTGGCATGAGGAGAGCATCGTGCCACAGATTGAAGTTCCTGAAAACGAGCCTGTTTGGGTGGTCATTGGGCAGCAAGGCGTGAGTCGTCCCGCGGCAGTGTGTGCCGATATGGATGACCCCGATGGACGTTGGGTGTCGCTCAATGGCATGGATTGGACTGATTTGCACACCTACAACATGCACTATACGTGGATGTTACGTGCTTTTGTCAGTGACCGTTTTGGGAGAATGTTACCTTTGGGTAGCGACAACTACTCCTTGCAGTATTACAACCTGTATCGTTCGTACAACAACGCAGATTATCAGAGGATTGCGGAGATTCCTTCCATTGAGGGACAGCAGTATTATCAGTATCGCGATGTGCTGGTAGGGGAGATCCATGACCACTTCTATTACAAACTGACGGCAGTCTATCTTTCGGATGAAGGCGAGGAGTGCGAGTCCGATTTTGCCGCTTCGTTGGCGCATCCTGATTGGGATTACGTTATGGTTGACGATGCTTGGGAAATTCCTGAAAGCCAAGCAGAAAACATCATTGTTTATCCCAATCCCACGGATGGACAACTTGTTGTGGAAGCACCAAAAATGCGTCAGGTCAGCATATTCAATACGTTGGGGCAGTGTGTTATGACTGCTGACATGGAAGCTGATGATATGCATCTTGACTTGTCGAATTTTGGTAATGGTGTTTATTTACTGCGTGTGGTCACAGAAAGCGGTCTGGCCACTCGCCGTTTTGTGGTTTCGCGTTGAGTAAAGCACAAATTCCGTATCTTTGCCGCTTCAAACGGTAAACGATGATTTCAATCCAGAACTTGAGCATGCACTTCACGGGTGAGGACCTCTTCACCGACATTTCCTTTTTGATTCGTGAGAAGGACCGCATCGGATTGGTCGGCAAAAACGGCGCGGGCAAGACCACGCTGCTCAAGCTCATCTGCGGGTTGGAACAGCCTTCGAAAGGCGATGTCATTATCCCTCAAGGCGTTACCATCGGTTATTTGCCTCAGGAGAAAAACGTGAACAGCCCGAAAACCGTTTTGGACGAAGCTCTTTCTGCTTTCGATGAGTACCATCAGTTGGAGCATGATGCAGAGAAGTTGCAACAGGAACTTGCCGACCGTACCGATTACGAAAGTGCTCAATACGAGAAACTTATCGTCAAGCTGAACAACCTGAACGACCGCTTGGCCTTGCTTGGTGGCAATAGCATCGAAGGTGAGGCGGAGCGCATTTTGGTGGGCTTGGGTTTCGGTCACGAGGATATGCTGCGACCCATGCGCGAGTTCAGCAACGGCTGGCAAATGCGCGTGGAACTGGCGAAAATTCTGCTGAAAAAACCAAATCTATTGCTGCTCGATGAGCCGACCAACCACTTGGACATTGAGTCCATTCAATGGTTAGAAGGCTTTCTGAAAGCTTATTACGGTGCCATCCTGATGGTCTCCCACGACCGCGCCTTTTTGGACAACATCACCATCCGCACGGTGGAGATCAGCAACGGCAAGATTTATGATTACAAGGTGCCGTATTCCGATTATGTGGCTTTGCGCGAGGAGCGTGTCGACATGCAACGGTCGGCCTATGAGAACCAGCAGCGAGAAATCAAGAACATTGAGGCGTTTATTGAGCGGTTCCGCTACAAGGCGACCAAGGCCAAGCAGGTGCAAAGCCGTGTGAAGTTGCTTGAAAAGATGGATGAAATCGTCATTGACGACATCGACAGCACATCCATCCACTTTAAGTTTCCGCCGGCGCCTCATTCGGGCAAAGTGACTTTGGAACTGAACCATGTGGGCAAATCCTACGGTGACCAGGTGATTCTTAAAGACATCAACTTGTTGATTCCGAGAGGGGAGAAGATTGCTTTTGTCGGTCGCAACGGTGAAGGTAAATCTACGCTTTCAAAAATTATTTGTGGTGTCCTTGACCATGAAGGCGAGGTGAAACTCGGCCACGAGGTCAAGATTGGGTATTACGCCCAGAATCAGCAGGATATGCTCGATATGAACAAGACCGTGTTTGAGACCTTGGACGATGTCGCCGTGGGTGATATGCGGCTGAAAGTGAAGGCCTTGTTAGGTTCCTTCCTGTTCCGTGGCGATGACATTGACAAGAAGGTAAAGGTCTTGTCAGGTGGCGAAAAAGCTCGTCTTTCCTTGGCTAGAATGTTGCTATTCCCGACTAATTTGCTGGTTCTTGATGAGCCGACCAACCACTTGGACATGCTTTCCAAGGACATTCTGAAAAACGCTCTCATCCAATATGACGGTACGCTGATTGTCGTTTCCCACGACCGTGACTTCCTGCAAGGCCTGACCAATAAAGTCTACGAGTTCCGCAAACCGAACATCAAGGAATACATCGGCGACATCTATGACTTTTTGGAGCAGAAAAATCTCAACCACCTGAAGGAGTTGGAAGTCGCTGCCAAGCAACCTAAAGTCCAAGAGGTTGTGCCGCAATCACAAAACAAGCTCAACTACGAGCGCAAGAAGCAGATTGACGCCAAATTGCGCAAGGTCGACAAGGAAATTCAACGCTTGGAATCTGCCATCGAAAAACTTGAAGCGGAACTGGCCGAGCAGGATGCCATCATGGCCAATCCCGACCAACACCCTGATATCAAGATAGATAACGATTGGTATTGGGCTTATGGCAAGAAGAAAGAAGAACTGCAAACGCTCTTGGACGATTGGAGCGAGAAGCAGATTGAACGGGAAGAAGTTTTGGCGGAGTATGAAAAATAGCAAAATTGACCATTTTTCTGTAATAGTATCCGATTATCTGCTGCTAAGTCGAATTTTTTTGGACTTAACAGCAGGTAATCTTCAAAAAATGCTCGATAACATGCTGCTAAGTCGTTTTTTGAAGGACTTAACAGCAGATTATCGGTTTTCTTTGAACAAATCGTCCATTTTCACTTCGGATTGGATGTTGTTCCAATACGCATTGTGAGTCACGCCATAAGTGGTAATCATCGTGATATGGACAGCTTTGCGGGTCTTGCTGACTTGCTGGAACACGGATTTTCGTCTTCTGAGGTTTTTATCTTCTTTGCTGTCAATGGAATAGGTGTCATCCGAAAATTTCATTTCGCATAGGTTGATGACACCATCGTTGCGGTCGATGAGCAGGTCAATTTGTGCGCCATCGTGTTCTTTAGTGGCTTCGGTGTGCCACGATTGCGCCGTGCTGACCACCCCGCCAATGCCCAAGGCCTCCTTGATTTGCGGCAAATGCCATAGACAGACCCGCTCGAAAGCCAAGCCAGCCCAAGAGGAATGTAGTTGCGAAGATAAGTTACTGGTCCAGAAGTGGCTGTCTTTATTTGTGTTGCTCGTGAGGTAACGGAAATAAAACAGCGTGAAGTTGTCCATCAGTTGGTAAATCGCGTCGCGTTGCTTTTTGCCGAGGATTTGGTATTTTCGAATGAAGTTGCATTGTTCCAGTTCCTCCAAGGTGCGGATGAAGACGGCATTGTCGTCAAGGCCGGTGTTATCAAGGAGTTCCTTGCGCGTCATTCCTACCTTTTTGGTCGCCAAAGCGGTGACGATACTGATGTAGGGCGCAGGCTTTTTGAACAGCGAGGCGTACAGTGCCTCAAACTCATTGGCGAGGCGACTATCATCGGCGAAAAACAGACGGTCGATATTTTGCGCAAGGCTCTCGCCTCGTCGCAAAAGGCTCCAATAATAGGGGATGCCGCCCAATATCATGTAGGCTTCGGTGAGGTCTTTGCGCGTCATGCTGATTTGCAACGATTGTGCGTATTGTTCGCATTCGCCGAGGCAGAAAGGCCGCAGGTAGATTTGGTCGGTCAGGCGGTTGTGCAGTCCGCCGTGGTCGCGAATGATTTTCTTGATGATCCATGAGGTGGCACTGCCGCAAACGATGAGTATAATGTCGTTGCGCATGTTGGCCCAACCGTTCCAAAAGTGTTCCAAGGCACTGATAAACTGCGACTTTGGTGTGTCCATCCAAGGAAGTTCGTCCAAAAAGACCACTTTTTTCTTGTCGGTCGATTGTTCCAGAACCGCTTCAAGGAGGTGGAAAGCCTCAAACCAAGTTCGGGGCATCTTGCAGCGTTTCAGTCCGGCCTTGCGCAGCGACTCGCGAAACTCGGTCAGTTGCTCTTTTTTCGGGGCATTGGCCACGCCTGTGTGATAGAAAGCGAAATGGCTTTCAAAGGTTTCCTTGATGAGGTAGGTTTTGCCCACACGCCGCCGCCCGTAAACGGCGCAGAATTGCGACTCGTCCTTGTCTAAAAGTTCGAGCAGTTCTTCCCTTTCCTTATTGCGTCCAATCAGCATGATGATGATATTTTTCGTTCAATGCTGCAAAGAAACGAAATTATTTTCGATTATCTGCTGCTAAGTCGAATTTTTTTAGACTTAACAGCACATAATCTGCAAAAAATGATTGATAATATGCTGTTAAGTCAATTTTTGGGGGATTTAGCAGCAGATTATCGGGTTTCTTTGAACAAATCATCCATCTTCACTTCTGATAGGATGTTGCTCCAATACGCATTGTGGATCACGCCGTGAGTGGTAATCATCGTGGTGTGGATGGCCTTGCGAGTCTTGCTGACTTGTTGGAACACGGATTTGTATTGTGATTTGATGAACCTGCCCACGAAAAAATGCTTGAAAGTCTTGTGATGATGGAGAATTTGTATATTTGCGGTGTCGTAAGAGTAATAATTGGTTTGCTTGAACGATAGAGGATGCCGAAGAATTTAGAGAGTAGGCAGAGAGTTTGACTATATATGATTTGAAGATATTGTTACCACAAAAAAGTATTTTGTTATGAGATTTAAATGGTTAATAATGAAGTTGGTCGTTTGTTTCGCAGTCTGTTTATTTGGTTGTGGATTGAACGCCCAAACCATTACTTCAGAAAAGAGAATTTATTTGTTCGATGTCACCAAATCAATGATTGGACGAGGGTCTGTCAATACGCCTAATATCTTTGATGAGGTAAAAAAGAGCCTTGAAGAAGCTGTTGATGACATTGCTGATACCAGAACTGAAATCGTGATTATTCCTTTTACGGACAAGCCTGTGTCAAACGAGGAGATTATTCATGGTACAATAGCCAAAAAAGACACTTTGCGTACGCAGATAGAGTCTTTGAATGTAAAATCTGGCAACACAAATATTGCGGATGCGTGGTCAAAAGGAATAGAGTATTTGGATTCAACAAAGGTGAACTATATGTTTTTACTTACTGACGGCCTGCATAATTCCGGTCCGGACAAGGAAGTGTTATATGAGAGACTAAGGGCTTGGGACACGATTTGTGAAGGTAAATACTTTTTCACTTTTTATGTTATGTTAACCACAAACGCCATCGAGCATGAAATTCAGGAGATAACTCGAAACACAAAGCAAATGTGGAGTATCGAATCGTTGAATATTAATGCAGCATTGATAAAAACTTCGTTAGTTCAGCGGTTTAATATTTTTGAGGATAAAACCATCGGAGTTGAGTTTTCTTCCAACAATCCGAAAGTGTTTTTGGAGGATTTGAATGTCCAATTTGATATCGAAGACAATCCATACTATACAATTTCTCCAACACGAAGAAGTGCCGACAATTCCAAAATTTACGAGTTTGATGTAGCCGAGAAAACCGAGAAAATAAACATCCCGATAGATGTGACCTTAAAAATCAATGTAAATCACAATGAGGAGAAATACCCACTTGTTTTCTTTACTCCCAATGAATTGGATTTCAGAATTATCAATAGAGGCGTCCGTAGGATGACATTAAAAGTAGTAGAAGATGAAAAATAGAAGATTTGCCATTTTGTTTGGCTTGGTTTTAATGTTGTGTTGTTTCTCGTGCAAAAAGGTTGATGAAACAATCGTGTCTGTAGATTTCGGAGAAGGCAAGTATAAGGAACCTTTTAGAGGCTTGCTCTCTTCTCATCCTCAATGGTTGGTATCAACATTGGATTGGCCTGTCCTTCGCAGCCTTCGACCGGACACTTTGGTGCTGACAAAAACAATTGAAATCGGTTTTAACGAAGACGCCGTAAGGTCTCATTCAACAGCAATTATTCAATTTGTTGATGATTCTTGTAATAGGCTGGATGGCGTGAAGGTGTATTGCAATGGCAAGCTTGTTGATAGTGATGGCTATATTATTGAGGCATCTTCAGAACCACAATTAATAAACATTGCATATAAAATTGATCCCTTGAAAAAAGAATGTACCGAAACAGGTCATTTTATTATTTCGGGTGTTGAGTTGGATGAAGTCAATACAGTAAAACTGAGTTCCGATGTTCCTCAAAATGTGGCAGATTGGGCATTTACTCAAAAGATAGGTTGGCCTTTGCTTTTGTGGTTGGTGTGGCTGCTTATGGCATTGATTATATTGGTGGTATTAGTTACAATTATAGTATTTATTGTGAAAGTAATAGGAGGAATTTTCAAGGGCTTTTCTATACCTAATTCGTATTCATTGAATTCTATAAACGGTGGCGGTTTACCACAAAATCTGCGAATACCTAAAAGTAATGGGCATTGGTCAGGAGAACCAGGTAATTCCAAATGGATTCCAGATTCCCAACATCATCCTCATAAAGGAATATATAGTAATATGGAGGATAAATCGTGGGAACAGATTCTCAAAGAAAACAATATAAATGGAATTCAATTTAATAAAGGAGAGCCTGATTTTGACAAAATTGCTAAATATGAAACAAAAGTTGATTACAGTAGTCTTCCCGAAAAGATAAAAGAGCAATTGTTAAGCGAAAAGAGAGAGAGATCAGGATTGCATGATTATGTGTACGATAAAATAGCGAAAGAACAAGGCCTTGCGCGAGAGAAATTAATAGAAATCAAAGAAAGACTCAATTTAGTGGCACATGAAACTTCAGATGGAAGGGTTTTATTAGTTCCTAGAGAGATTCATGATAATATTATTCATGAAGGAGGAGTAGCACTTTTCCGAGCTTTGTTTTCATAGTGTTTGATATTCTGACATATTGGCATCGGTTTGGTTTAGGTATGCAAATTGTAAAGGAAGCGTAAACTTTTAAAACTAAATAGTGCGATATGGATGAAATTCAAAAGAAATTATCTGATTGTTGGGATTCTTTAATGAGCCTTTATGACACTATACCCGATATGGAAAAAAGCAATTATGCTCTTCCGTATTTAGTATATCCTCCTGACAGTTATTTTTCATCTCAATTTAAAGTCTTGGTTCTTGGGAAAGAAACTAACGGATGGGGCGATAAGGAAAAGACAAATTGGGAAAAGAGCCTCTATAAAGACCGTCTTATAGATCTCTATAAAAAGACATTAGAGGAGGGAAAATCAAATTCTTCTTTTTGGAACTTTTTCAATCTGTTGAGAAAAAAGAGTGAAGCTCAAGGAAAAGAAAAAGTTGGTTTTGCTGTGGCAAATGTTGTTCTTTTAGGCTATAAATATGGCGATACAGGATTTAATCCAGACTTGATTAATACTAATAATGGTAAATTAGGATTGGCCTATAGTCTTGAATTACTGTACAAAGCATTAACCCCTAACATGATTCTTCTTACGATAGGAGATAAATTAGATAATGGTAACGTAAACAATTATATTAACGTTTTGAAGGATGCAAATATTGTCCCGAATAAATGTATAAAAGAAATAAACCTTAAGAATATAACTCCAGAGGGAAAAAAAAGGAAGATAGAAATCTTTGAAATTGAATCTGTGAAAAGTAAGACAAAAATCTTTATGACTCGTCATCCTCAAGGGTGTAGTTATGGAGCTATATGCGATTATATAACAGACTCGACTCGTTTGCGGAATTAAAGTAGCGCAACTATTGGAAGGCTCGCTTCAAGGCTTTTACACCATCGGAACTGAAAGAAATTTATAGATAAATGAATGATGGTATGATATTTATACGCTCTTGCCCCCGCTGCCAAACCGAAATCAAACTGTTCACACTCCCAGAGGGAGCGATGACAGACCCCGCGCCAGCCAAAGCACGGCTTTTCGTGGTTAAGCGTTGCCCTTCATGTGGTCGAAAGGTGCTGATTTGGACAGGGTTTCGGCAGGTGGTGAAGTGACTTATTTTTCCCTGAACGCTAAAAAAGTCGTTTCGAGGACAAATAAGCACTATACTAATTGTCTCCTGTTTCCTTTATTTCACTCACCACAACCACATTTTCATTATTCAAACGTACCTTCAACCAACGTTCGATGCGGTCATGGGCATCGTCGACGATGGGTTTGTCGCTGGTGATGATGGCCACAATCTGTTCTGTATTCTGTGGGTCGTTGGCATTGACCGATGAGCCACGTGTCAGGCTGAGGTTAGTGATGTCGGGATATTGCGCGAACAGCTCTTTTGCAATGACGTCGACGGGAATCTCTTTCTCCTTGTAGTCGTTGAGTTGGGCATCCAGTTTCGCAATGCTGTCGTTTAATCGCTTGATTTGCTGTTCGGTATGTTCGTAAATGCTTTTTACAATTTCCACCTCTGATAACTCTTGGCGGATGCTGGTGGCATCTTCGTGGAAGATGATTTGGCTGCGCGTGATGCCGTATCGTTCTGCGTCCTTGTAGAATTGGTTTCTGGCTTCAGGTGTCAGCGTTTCTCCGGCAAGGAAGAGTTCGAGGGTGGGCGATTTGCGCGAATAAGTAGCCTTGTGGTCGTAGATGAAGCATTTGCCGAGGTTCTTGTTGTCGTTTACCAGTTGTTCGGCCTGGATCTTGAAATTGTTTTCCTTGACGACACTGATGGCGGAAATGATGCTCGGCACGATGACGACGAGCAGAATGATGTAAAACGCGCTTTTCGGTAACCGTATTCGCTGTTCGTCAGATTCCACGGCGGGGAACCTGAAATACTTCACGGCAAGGAAAGTGGCCAAGGAGATGAAGATGCTGTTGATGGTGAACAGGTAGAGCGCACCCAACACATAGCTCCAGTTCCAGATGGAGAGGCCATAGCCGACAGTGCATAGCGGCGGCATGAGTGCAGTGGCGATAGCTACGCCCGAAATGACGGTGCCTTTGTCCTTGCGCGAGATTTCGATGATGCCGGCCAGACCACCAAAAAGGGCAATGAGAACATCGTAGATGGTGGGGTTGGTACGGGCCAACAATTCTGAAGGATTGGCCAAACTCAAGGGACTCAACACGAAAAACAATGAAGAGGCGATGATGCTAATACCCACCATCACGCCCAGGTTTTTCAGCGAGTCTTTCAACAGGCGGGCATCTTCAGTGCCGAGACCCAGACCGAAGCCCAAGATAGGACCCATCACAGGCGAGACCAACATGGCGCCGATGATGACGGGGATAGAGTTGACGTTCAAGCCCACCGAAGCGATGACGATGGCGCAAGCCAGGATGAAGATATTGGTGCCTCGGAAGGCGATATTCTTGCGGATGGATGTGCTGGCGTTGTCATAGTCGATTTCATCCGAAAAGTGGATGATGGACTTGAGGTAAACTAAAACTTTGTGAAAGAAATTATGCATTTGAAATGAAATTTAATGCAAAAATCTGCAAAATCCTTGAATTGTGCAAGTGTCATTATCGAAAAATGCTTCTGACGGCAACCAACATGGGGAAAATCTCAACACGTCCTAAGAGCATGATGCCCATGGCCGTTATTTTTTGGAAGCCCATGAAGCTGGCATAGTTGTCTAAAGAGCCAACGTCACCAAAACCAGGTCCCACGCTGCCAATGCAGGCGATGGAGGCCGAAAGCGAGGTGCGGAAGTCCATGGTGATGGCGAAGACCACGGTGCCTGCCGCGATGATAAGGAAGTAGGCTCCAATGAAAGCCAATACCGAGGTGACATTTTCTTCTGTTCTCAACATCCCGTCAATCTTGATGTTGTTGACATTGTTGGCCCCGATGAGCGACCTTACCATGCCTTTCAGACTCTTGACGACGATGACGAAACGGTCCATCTTGATGCCGCCCGAGGTGGAGCCGGAGCAACCGCAGACTATGGAACAAAGCATCAGGATACCCATGCTGCCCGTGGGCCAAAGATTGGTGTCGGCAGTGGCAAAGCCTGTCGTCGTTGAAAGGGAACAGACTTGAAAAGCCGCCATGCGTAGCGCCTTCGTGAATGAGGAATAGTATCCGTGGAAATAGAGGTTGGCTGTGACGATGAGTATGGCTATCGCGACGAGGGAGAGAAACCATCGTGTGACTTGGGTGTTGAAAAGGTTCTTTCGCGTGCGTTTGTCAGGCCAAACGGTCGAGAACATGAGGCTGAAGTTGGTGGCCCCCATCAGCATGGCCGCGATGAGGATGACCTCTACGGCTACTTTGTTATAAAAGCCCACACTGGCGTTTTTGATGCAAAAGCCGCAGGTGCTACAAGCCGACATGCCCAAGGTGAGTGCATCGAACCAAGGCATTTTGGTGAGTTTCAGCGCAATGGTGGAAGCAGCAGTGATGAAAATATAAACGGCGAGCATCCTGTAGACAAAGAACTTTTTGCGTCCGCCATAATAGGATTTGGCAAGGTCCGACAGTTCGGCACTGGCTAAAACGGCATGGCGGTCATGTTGCGCCGCAATAACCAACGAGACTAAGGTGACAATACCAATGCCGCCAATCCACGCTGATGCGATGCGCCAAAATTGCAAACCCTTGGGCAAGGCTTCGATGTTGTTCAGGATGGAGGCACCTGTGGTCGTGAAGCCCGAAACACTCTCAAAAAAGGCGTTGATGATGGTGAACTCGCCGCCGAACATCATATACGGAATAGCGCCAAAAATGCAAGCCGCAATCCAGCAACCCGTGACGATACGATACCCGTCTTCAATACCCATGTTCTCTTGCGGTTTGGTGCTGATGATGGCGAAAAAGCCGCATAATGTGGCCGCCATCGCTGAGAGAAGCAAGGGGCTTAGGCTGTCGTCGCTGTCGTTTCGGAAAGCAATGAATGAAGCCAAGTACATGAGTAGAGAAATTCCCATCAGGGAGAATCCAGCATAACGTAGGGTAGTATTCCATTTGTTCATTTGTTGTCGCTTTGAAAAAAAACAGAGGCAAAAATATTTTCGGGGTTTTTATGAGTCAATACAATATTGTTTATCTTTGCATTGATAAAATCAATAAAATATGACCTTGCAACAATTGGAATACATCATTGCCGTGGAGCAACATGGCTATTTTGTCGCCGCTGCCGATGCTTGTGGCGTGACGCAATCGACACTGAGTCTGATGATTAAGAAACTGGAAGACGAGTTGGATGTCAAAATCTTCAACCGTGACACGCATCCTGTTACAGTCACGGAAATGGGCCGAAAGGTGATTGACGAGGCGAAGATGGCTATCTATCACACCAAGCAGCTTTTGGAACTGACCCGAACAGCCAAGGAGCAGGCCTCGGGCGACCTTAGTATTGCCATGACGACCACGGTGGCACCAGTGTTGATGCCTGGCCTATTCCGTTATATGCGAACGAAAAACCCAGCGATTCGCCTTAGGGTGGAGGAGATGATTACAACCACCATCATTGACAAATTGAAGAAGGCCGAGGTCGACATGGGTATCATTACTTATCCCGTCAGCGACCCAGATTTGTTGGAGGTGCCGCTATATCACGAGCGGTTCTTTGCCTACGTTTCACCTGATGACCCATGGGCGGAGTTGGAAAGCGTCGAACGGAAGCATTTGTTGGAGCATCGGGTGTGGACGATGAAGGATGGCGTGAGGTTGTTTGACCGCTCAAAGGTGAGGTCGGAGGAGGAGATTACCTACGACAAGCTGTATGAAGGCGGTCGGGTGGGCATTTTGATTCAGATTGCCAATGAAAACGGTGGCCTCACCGTTGTGCCAGAGACACATTTGCATTTGTTGTCCGAGTCAGTGAGACAATGCATCAAACCGATTGTCAATCCTGAGCCAGAAAGGGTGATTGGCTTGGCGTTCAGGAAGGACTACGTACATGAGCGCATGATGAACATCGTTGTCAAGGCCATCAAGACATTGGTGTCTGCGGAGATGATTGACGGAATGATTCGGGCGGATTACCTGAGACTATAACTTGGCCACGATTACCTCAGCGATTTGCTCTAACCAAAGTTTGTCGGTGGCATCAAAAGTGGCCAAATGCTCGCTGTCGATGTCCAACACGCCGATGACTTCATTACCTTTCATTAATGGCACCACAATCTCGCTCCGCGACTCACTGCTGCAAGCAATGTGGCCAGGGAATTGCTCAACATCTTCCACGACAATGGTTTTCTTTTCTTTCCATGACGTGCCGCAAACGCCTTTTCCGAAGCCGATGCGGGTGCAGGCCACGGGACCTTGGAAGGGGCCAAGTACCAACTGTTTGTCGATGACGCGGTAAAAGCCCGTCCACCAGAAATGGAAGGCCTCTTGGATTAGCGCAGCCACGTTGGCCATATTGGCGACGGGGTCGCTCTCGTCCTTCACCATCGCCTTTACCTGAGCGAGAAGGAGTTTGTAGGTTTCTTGTTTGTCCATTTTTTGTAATTTTGCAACGCGTTGCAAAATTACAAAAAAATGAAGAAAGATATTCCAGTATTGCTGCTCACCGGTTACCTCGGTAGCGGCAAGACCACTTTGGTCAACAAGATATTGAACAACCGCAAAGGCATCAAGTTCGCCGTGATTGTCAACGATATAGGTGAAGTGAACATCGACGCTGACCTGATTGAAAAGGGCGGTGTCGTAGGTCAAAAAGATGACAGTTTGGTCGCTTTGCAGAATGGCTGCATCTGCTGCACTTTGAAAATGGACTTGATTCAGCAACTGCATGAGATTATCGTCATGCAGAAGTTCGACTACATCGTCATCGAGGCTAGTGGCATCTGTGAGCCGGAGCCTATTGCCCAGACGATTTGCTCCTTCCCCGACATGGCTTGGCAACTCACTAAAGACGGTATTCCTATTTTGGACTGCATCGTGACCGTGGTCGACGCGCTGCGTATGCAGAGCGAGTTCGGCTGTGGCGATGACTTGATGAAGAAGAATTTGGCTGAGGATGATTTGGAGAGCCTAGTCATCCAGCAGATTGAGTTCTGCAATATCATCCTGCTCAACAAGGCCTCTGAGGTCACGCCCGAGGAACTGGGTCGCGTCAAGAGCATCATCCGTACCTTGCAACCCACCGCCGAAATCATCCCCTGCGACTACGGCGAGGTCGACTTCGACAAAATCCTCAATACCCACATGTTCGACTTTGACAAGGTAGCCACTTCTGCCACATGGATTAAAGAGATTGAAGGTGCTGTCGTTGAGGACGACGATGATGACGACGACCACGACGAGGATGAGCACGAACATCACCACCATCATCATGAGCATCATGACCATGACGACGATGACGAGGAAGAGGAGCATGGCCATCACCACCACCATCACCACGACCACGAGGGTGGCGAAGTGGAGGAATACGGCATCGGCACCTTTGTATATTACCGCCGCCAGCCGTTCAACATGGCGCGTTTCGACGAGTTTGTGGCCCGCAAACTGCCGAAGAATGTCATCCGTGTGAAGGGCATCTGTTACTTCAAGAACGAATACGACAACTGCTACATCTTCGAGCAGGCTGGCAAGCAGGTGCAGCTGCGCGATGCCGGTATGTGGTTTGCCACCATGCCCGCCAACGAGTTGGAAATGATGATGGACCGAGAACCCACCCTCCGCCGCGACTGGGACGACACCTACGGCGACCGTATGCAGAAGCTCGTCTTCATCGGGCAGCATCTGGACAAGGAAACCCTGAAGCAGGATTTGGATGCTTGCTTGACGAGGTAATTTCCCAAAAAGAGATGGTGAATTCCACAAACGACCGAACGAAATTGTCACAAACGACCGAATGAAATCGTCACAAACGACCGAATTTTTTTAAGTTGCTTGCATAATTCAAATAAAACCAATAATTTTGCAACGAAATTAAAAAGTTCTGAATTGTGAAGGAGAAATACAAACCGAGAATAGCCGACGAGCTTCTTACTCGAAAATTGGCAGGTAAAGGGGCGGTTTTAGTGGAAGGTCCAAAATGGTGTGGAAAGACCACAACCGCACAACAGCAGGCCAAAAGCATCCTCGATCTTGGTGATAGCAGTATATTGAGCCAAAGTGTCGGGATGATGGAGATAAGTCCAAAGACGTTGCTGCAAGGTGATACACCGCGTTTGATTGACGAGTGGCAAACGATTCCTTCTCTTTGGGACAGCATACGCAGTGAAGTTGACAAACGAGGCATGTTTTCCCAATTCATCTTGACTGGATCGTCGGTACTTCCGCAGGCCACCGAAACCACCCATAGTGGAACAGGACGTTTTGCACATGTCAAAATGAGGCCAATGAGTCTGTTTGAGTCAGGCGAATCGACAGGCAGC
>Ga0310786_10000607_pt1 | contig 58059 bp, 55 predicted proteins | sample AusTroGonzalo_MG_FD_203881 | JGI IMG/M metagenome (GOLD analysis project Ga0310786, IMG submission 203881) | Bovine rumen microbial communities from tropical cattle in Woodstock, Queensland, Australia - Gonzalo_03 (v2) (version 2) | ecosystem: Host-associated > Mammals > Digestive system >...
AAGCTTCAATGCAAGAGTAAAGGCTTTCAGGTCTCAATTCAGAGGGGTATCTGACATTCCATTCTTTATTTTTAGGTTATCCACCATACTCGCTTAACTCCACCCGATATGTCGGCTGTCCCGGAAAAAGCAACTCAGGATTAACCTTAAACATGCCGACAAAACCAAACAAGTCTATTCAATATTTTTCCACGAATTCTTTATTTTTAGCCAACCCAATATATACAAGGCAGAGGCTATTATAAGAATAATAAATCCGACAATGTTTATATATCTAAACAAAAGCATTAGTGTTCCTACAATTAGCAATATTGACGAAAATAAAAGCTTGTTTATCCCTCCTGTTTCTGGAAAAGTAATTGACTTTTTTAATGTTACATATCCCACTACATTTAAAATGTATGCAACCACAACAAAAACCTTAACAAATATTTCTACTGTACCATATAGATTGACACTATCAATATTATAACTATTTATAGCATTAATCGTCATACAATATATAATTGCCAACAATAAATACACAATTACATTGATGCAACAAGCAACTTGTAATTTTTTGATTGCGCCAATGTCTCCTGAATTTTCAAGCACACGATTAACAGCTCCCAGTCCCAACATGAAAAAAATCCAAGCGGCAGCTGTTATTATAGAAAATACTACAAGAAACCACAACTTAACGTCGTCTGACTGAAGATATGACAGTAAAAAAGCTTCGAAAACACTAGTGAAAACAGTAATCAGAATGGCGGCAAGCACACCATTATATGCTTTTATTACAGCTGATTTATACGACATTATATCCATAAAAAATTCCTTCGGTTATAACGAATTAAAAATAACATATAAAGGACAAAAGTAAAAAACTCCCCAAACACACACAATTTGTATTATACTAACACACAATATCTGCACACCTAACTCATCTATTATTTTACAATTGACATTTTATCATTTTTCAGCCGACAAACAAATATATATACTTAAACTACGAATTACAGTTAACTTGATACATCAAGCAACATAACAAGTTATTTTTTATGTCTTATCAGCATAAGTCCATCTCGAACCGGAAGGATAATCTTTTCTATATCAGTACGTTTTTCTATGTATTCGTTGAATGCCATTATGCCGTGCGTCATGTGGTCGTTGGATGCAGTTTCTGTAAAAATCTTGTCGTACCATATTACGTTGTCGGCAATAATAAACCCATTTGCCGACAATTTAGGCAAAACGCTCTCAAAATACGAAATGTACTCACGCTTATCTCCATCAATGAATATCATGTCAAACTGCCCGTCAAGACCATGAACAACATCAACGGCATCGCCAATAATCTGCACTATCCTGTCTTGCAGTCCGGCCTTAGCGAAATATTTCGACGACAACCATTCTATTTCATCATCAATCTCGATAGTAACAAGTTGACCATCAGTAGGCAAAGCTCTTGCCATACATATTGCCGAATATCCGGAGAAAGTACCTATTTCAAGCACACGTTTAGCACCTGTCATCCCGATAATCATAGCCAACAGATGCCCTTGATAACAACCCGACATCATTTTAGGATGAATTTGCGTAAGAGCAGTCTCACGTTCAAGCTCGCGCAAAATCTCGTCATCCGAGCACCCAAAATTCTCAATGTATTCGAACCGCAATTCCTCTGACGACATACCTTTAAAATTTATAAGTATTTTATTGACGAAAAATCATCACGCACAAATATCTCATTGGCCACTTCCATAATATCTTGAGCAGTAATAGCATCAACAAGAGCAACTATCTCCTTGAAAGTCTCGGCCTTACCATAGTTCATGAACGACTTTGCCATCGGAAACAGCAAGTTGGCATTGGAACTGTTTTCTATAGCCACCTGCCCTATCAGTTGCTTCTTGGCACGTGACAACTGCAGCACTCCCATCTTGTTTTTTTTAACATTTTCCAGTTCCCTGAAAATCATATCCACCGCAAAATCAACCTTTTCATGATCTGAACTGAAAAAAATATTGAATAGGCCTGTATCCTGATATGTAGTATAGTTTGATTCAATATTATACGATAATCCATGATGTTCACGAAGCTGCATATTTAGACGGGAATTCATTCCAGGACCAGCAAGGACATTGGAAAGCAAAAACATGGGCACACGCTTAGGATCGCTATACGAATAGCAGTAGTTACCAATAATTGTGTTAGCCTGAAGACTTTTCTTCTTCACTACCTTATCGAATTTTGTTTTCCCAACAAAAGGCACTCTTTCAAACCTACGAGGATTAGCAGCATTTTGCCCAAAATGCCTTTCGCATATACGCACAAGTCTCTTGAAATCAATATCGCCTATTGAACAGAAAACCATCTGGTCGGTATTATACTTCTCGGCAACAAATCCAAGGAAATCATTTGTACCAAACTTTGATATGGACTTTTTGGTACCCAATATGTTATGCCCCAGCGGATGATTGACAAACATCGCGGACTCAAATTCATCAAATATATTTTCAGACGGATTATCCTTGTACGTATTTATCTCATCTACAATCACATCACATTCTTTTTCAATCTCCCTCTGTGGAAATGTCGAAAAGAAAACGATGTCGTTTATGAGTTCAATTGCCCTTTCGTAAAACTCAACCATAAAGCTTGACGACACACATGTTTCCTCCTTGGTTGTATATGCATCTACCTCACCGCCAACCGATTCCATCCTGTTGAGCAAATGATATGCCTTACGCTTCCGTGTTCCTTTGAAAAGCAAATGCTCGGTAAAATGAGCCATTCCAAGCTGACGTTCGCTTTCGTCGCGCGTACCTGTATTCATGAGCATACAACAATGCGCCACTTCCGATTTTACATTGTAGTGGATTATCCTTATTCCGTTACTTAGTGTCGCCGATTCGTACACGCTGAAAAAATTTTGCGCAAAAATAACAAAATAGTTTGAATGTTTAACTTCGTTGAGCTAAAGGTTGGTTTCGTTGATGACAACACCGTTCAAAAAAAGGAATTTCATGCACAACTTGTTCTCGTATCCGATTTCATTTTTGTTCCTTCGCTTTTATCGTTTCGTGCTAAATCACTGTTTCACAACGCAAAAGTTTCAAGATTCAAAAAAAACAACATTTTTTGAAATAAAATTTTGTCAGTTTCAAAATTTGACATACCTTTGCATCCGCAAAATCGACCGGTACCTTAGCTCAGTTGGTAGAGCACAGGACTGAAAATCCTGGTGTCCCTGGTTCAATTCCAGGAGGTACCACAAGCAAAAAAGTTCGTGTTAACACGGACTTTTTTGTTATACACAAACGCAGTTTACACAGACACTGTGAATTTTTCGGGACGGCGGAAAAAACTCAAGCCATCGCATGGCTCAATTCTTGCGCGAATTTCTGTACGCACACCTTTATTTTCTCCTGTGTCTTGGGCGATGGATGGCGACGACCTGTAACATATTGCGATAGTTGCGCCTTGTTAATTCCAGTCATGCGCGACAAGCCCGCAAGTGTCAGCAAACCTTTATAGTGCTGCAAAAAAGCCGAAGCATCGTAAACGAATTCAAATTCAACCTCCACATTCTCGCCAGTGCGCTCCAGATGCTTTTGGCGCATACCTTCAAACACTCTGAGAAAATCTTCCTTTGCCTCCTTCGCAGAATAGCCTTCGCCATAGCAGCCGAATGGAAGTTCATCGTCAAAATACACGGTATAGAAACCGTCGTTATTACATTCGATGTGCGCTGTGATGTGTCTTTTTTCCATATATTGTCCTCCAGTTTTTTACGGGGCATCGGGTCACTTAAGCCCAGCGTCCCTTTTGATTTTACTTAATGTTCCCGATGCAACTTCCTGATGTTGGTGATGACTCATCGGAAAATACTTGTTCGTCACGGGGCTATACCATTCAGGGTGTCCGTTAATGCTTCCGCCTGTGGAATAGCAGCCAATTTTCTTAAGTTGCCTTTCTAATTCAGAGTATTTCATGGCTTCTTATTTTGACAATGCAAAGATAATGCTATTTTTTTGAATAGCAAAAAATATGTAATATTTAATGCATTTTTTCATAAAGTATTTAGGCTGGAGCAAAATGTTATAAAAAATGCAGATAATCATTTTCCCGTCACGTATGGTGATATTCGTATCGCTTATCTCCACACGAAATGCCGACTGAAACATTCAATCTGTTGATAACTTTCACTATCTGTTGCAAAAAAAAGAGAAAAGCAAACTACTCCAATTGTTTTTTTATAGTAAATTTGCGACCATTAAATTGTAGAGGTATGGAAACCATTAAAGTTCTTGACAGGGAATTTGTTCCCTACATTGACCACGAAACCATAGTGTCGAAAATCAAGGAAATGGCCGCAAAGATGGACAACGACTTGCGTGGAAAGAATCCGCTTTTCCTTGGAATACTCAACGGCTCGTTCATGTTCGCCGCCGAACTGTTCAACCATCTTACCATCGACTGCAACATTTCGTTCCTGAAACTAGCTTCTTACCAAGGCACCAACACAACAGGAAACGTAAAGCGGCTTATTGGTCTGAACGAAGACATCAAGGATCGCACAGTGGTCATCGTTGAGGACATAATAGACACTGGCATAACCATGGATCACATTGAGAAACAACTCATTGGCTACGAACCAAAGGAAATAAAGATTGCCACCCTGCTATACAAGTCGGAAGTATATAACAACAAGTACCCTATCGACTACTTCTGTTTCGACATACCGCAGAAATTCATCGTCGGCTACGGTCTCGACTACGACGGCTTCGGCAGAAATTTACCTAGCATTTATCAAGAAACCAAATAAAACAAAATATCATGCTTAACATTGCAATATTCGGAGCTCCGGGCGCAGGAAAAGGAACTCAAGCCCAAAGCATTATCGACAAGTACAACCTGAAATACATATCAACAGGAAACATTTTAAGGTCGGAAATAGCCAACGGAACACCACTAGGCCTTGAGGCAAAGGCAATTATCGAAAAGGGAAACCTCGTCAGCGACGAGTTGGTAACCAAGATTATAGAAAAGTTCATCGCCGACAACCGCAACCCGAACGGATTCCTTTTCGACGGATTTCCACGCACACGCGAACAGGCAAAGAACCTCGATGAAATTCTGAAGCGTGAAGGTATGGAACTTTCTTGCCTACTAAACATGGATGTTCCGCGCGAAGAACTCATCAATCGCATGATGCACCGCGCACAGGTTGAAAACCGTGCCGACGACACTCCAGAGATCTTCGAAAACCGTCTCAAGGAGTACGAAGAAAAGACCTTCCCCGTGATGGAACACTATCAGAATCAGGGCAAAGTGATGTCGATAAGCGGAGTTGGCAGCATTGAGGAAATTTTTGTACGTCTTGCTGAAAAGATTGACAGCTTGCTATAATTGCAAAAATATGAAACTAAAAATTATTACCTTGACAATTACCACAATATGTGTTCTTCTTTCTTGCAAAGAAACAGAACCTGTTGCTGTTAAACAAACGCAGGATAATAATACTGAATTTGAAGAGATAGAACTCGACTCAGAAAGTTTTGACATTACAGATAGAAAACCGGAATTTCCTGGCGGAGATAGTGAATTGCTAAATTATATTTCAAACAATTTAAAATATCCTGAATCTGCCAAAGAAAATGGCTTTTCCGGTAAAGTTTCCGTTCAGTTCACAATTACAGAAAAAGGCGAAATTACTGACGTAAAAGTAATTAGAGGTATTTGCCCCGAACTAGACGAAGAAGCAGTAAGACTAGTCAAAGCAATGCCAAAATGGAAACCGGGATACATAAACGGAAAAGCTACCCCATCAAGTTATATGATTCCTATAAATTTTAAGTTGTAACCGATATACGACAACAAATATTGAAATAATGAACAGACCAAAAATACTCATAATTTATACAGGAGGAACAATCGGCATGATTCAGGACAAGAATGGCGTCTTGCAGCCGTTCAACTTCGAGAATCTGTTGAGTTACATACCGATGCTCAAGGATTTTCCTGCCGACATCAGTTCATATAGTTTCGAAACGCCAATCGACTCGTCGGATGCCGACCCTGATTTCTGGGTAGAGATTGTGGATGTAATCGAAAAGAACTACGACCACTACGATGGATTTGTAGTGCTACACGGCTCAGACACAATGGCATACACAGCATCGGCATTGAGTTTCATGCTCGAAAATGTAAACAAGCCGATAATACTAACAGGCTCGCAGTTACCAATTGGACTCCTTCGCACCGACGGACGCGAAAACATGATTTCGGCAATAGAACTTGCCAGCATGCAACGCGACGGAAAGCCTGTAATTCACGAGGTTTGCGTCTATTTCGAAAGCCGTCTATACCGTGGCAACAGAACGACAAAATACAGCGCAGAGAATTTCGACGCTTTCCGTTCGCCCAACTATCCATGCCTTGCACAAGCAGGAATCGATGTAAAGGTTGAAGAGGACAAGCTGTGGACAAGCAAGAATGCACCGCTCGTGACACACAAGAACCTCTGCCGCGACATTGCCGTGCTGAAATATTTCCCAGGCATACAGCCAAAGACAATCGAAGCTATCATAAACATTGAAGGTCTGCGCGGACTAATTATAGAATCTTACGGTTCGGGAAATCTCACCACCAACGACAAGATTATCAAGTTGTTTGAAGAAGCAATCGACAAGGGAATAACCATACTCAACATAACGCAATGCACAGTAGGCTCGGTTGTTCACGGCAAATACGCCACCAGCCTCAAGCTGATGAACTGCGGAGTAGTAAGCGGCAAGGACATGACCATAGAAGCTGCAATTACTAAAATGATGTTCCTCTTGGGAATGGACTGTCCGAAAGACAAGATGAAGCAACTACTCATGCAGTCGATTTGCGGAGAAATATCATAGAAACAACATAGCACAATTGATGAAAATAAAAACCATTCTTTTAACACTCGCGACTTGTCTAGCCTTGAATATAGCGTTTGCACAACGACAAGGCGGACAGCCCGCCGACGGCGTAATATACGGCACCATACTTGAGAAGGACAGCAACGAGCCTGTTGAATTTGCCAACATCGTGGTTTACGACAAGGACGGCAATGTTATTGCCGGAAGCATGAGCGATAGCCACGGCAAATTCAGTGTACAAAATGTTCCATACGGAACGCACAAGGTCGAAATTCTGTTCATTGGCTACGGCAAGGTAACTCGCGAAAACGTAAGCATAACAGCCGACAAGAAGTCGTTCAATATGGGCAAGATACACCTTAGTGTTGATGCGCAAATGCTTGGCGAAGTGGAAGTTGAAGCCACAATGAACAATGTCGATTACCGTCTCGACCGCAAGGTCATCAATGTAAACCAGGACATTGTATCGTCGGGTGCTTCGGCAGTAGAAGTATTGGAAAATGCACCTTCTGTAACCACCGACCTTGATGGAAACGTATCTTTGCGTGGATCAGAGAGTTTCCTTGTGCTTATCGATGGTCGTCCTAGTCCGCTCGAAGGCAGTGAGGCTTTGCAGCAAATTCCAGCAAGCTCGATTGAAAGCATCGAGATAATTACCAATCCTTCAGCGAAATACGCTCCAGATGGCGTAGGCGGAATTATCAACGTAGTTCTGAAAAAGGACAAGCGCAAGGGATACAACGGACAAGTGTCGGCCAACTACGGAAACAACAACACTTTAGGAGGAAATGCCTTGTTCAATTTCCGCACCGAGAAAGTTAACTTTTTCATCGGTGGCGAATACAACCGCCGCATGAGCAAGAGCTTTGGAAAATCGGAACGCGAAACTTACCTTAACACAGCCAAGGATTCCATGTTCTGCCTAAACAACCAGAACTCAGGGCTTTACGGACGGCAAAGCTGGAATGCACGGGCAGGTCTAGACATATACGTCACCGACAACGATGTAATTACCGTATCGGGCAAATATGGTTCCCGTGGACATTCTGGCGATGGCATTACAGAAGCTGAAACATTCTATTTCAACAAGATAGACTCTCTCATATACGATCCTCACACATTTAGTCTTGGCACGCCCTACTCATATTACACCCAAGAAATATCGAAACGCATAAGCAACTATTGGAGCGCCGACATTAACTACCAGCGCAAATTTGCAAAGCCGGGACACGAACTGCAACTATATTTCAACTATTCGGCCAACAGGTCCAACAACAACAACGAATACTCTGAAGCCGAAACAGAAAGTCTTGGAGGAGAAATACTTGCAGGTGCCGCTGAAGACCGTTACCGCACTCTGGAAATAGGAAGCCAAGACAGGTACCAAGCAAAAGCCGACTACGTGCTGCCATTCAACGAAAAGTCGAAACTTGAAGCAGGCTATGAAATAAACATCCGCGACCAGAAAAACGACTACACATACGCCGTACAACAAAACGACAACTGGTATACCGACGATTCGCGTCACAGCCCATACGACTTCGACCTCGACGTGCAGTCAGGATATGTGATTTACTCCAACTTCTGGAAAAACTTTGGCTATCAGGTAGGTTTAAGGACAGAATACACCAACAGAATCTTTTCCATTCCCAGTGGAGATTACAAATACAAAAAGTTCGACTTCTTTCCATCGGTACACCTATCCTACTCGTTCTCAGAAGATTTGCAAATAATGGCAAGCTACAGCCGTCGTCTCGAAAGGCCTCGTCCATGGAACCTCAACCCCATGACACAGGTAGAAGACCCAAACAATGTACGCCGTGGAAATCCAGCACTTAACCCTGAGTACACAAATTCATACGACATGTCGCTGCAAAAACGTTTCGGTGAACATTTTGTATCGTTCGAGCTATACGCACGGCAGACCAACGACCTGATACAGAATGTAACTCTGGTAGATACAGCAAACTCCAACATGTACATCAAGACCTTCGACAACATTGGCAAGGATCTGTCGATAGGAAGCGAAATAATGGCAAATATAAACCCATGCAAGTGGTACAATCTAAACGCCAGCGTAAACGCTTACTACTATGCAATAACCTCTGAGGAGTATCGCAGCAACAGCACCTTCACATGGAGAGCAAGACTCAACAACACATTCAGAATCAAGAAGTCGGGCACGAACATACAGTTTGGCGGATTCTACGACGCGCCATCAATTACGGCGCAAGGGCGCAGTGCCGGACGAATAGCTTTCAACCTTGGCATAAAGCAGGACTTCTTAAACAAACAACTTTCTGTTAGTGTAAATTTCCGCAACCTGTTCAACACCATGAAGTTCGACAACACTACAGAAACCGACAGGCTCTACTATCATGTGACAAGGTCGAACACTTGGCCGAATTTCAATATTTCAGTAACATACAAAATTAACGACTTTAAAAAACGTAAAGATAAAGACGGAGACTCAGACGATGATGGCGGAAGCGAAATGTAGGAGATTTTTATTGGCAATCATAACGTTATCGTGCATATACACAGCTGCTGAAGCACAGGTTTATGTATCTGACTATAAAATAAGCAAGACAGCCAAGTGCTTGTTTTCCAACTATGAAACCACAATGACAACCTATCGCGACGAGGATGGGGAGATATTTGTTGACGAATTTCAGGCTAACATAGAATTTCCAGAAAAGAATGCACTCGATTCAGAATCTGAAAAAGACATAAAAGAGAAAATAGCTCAACTTATAATTGGAAACAACTCAATATCAACGCCTAACGAAATAATTAACGAATATATTACAAACGTAATCCTGACGAAGTACAATTCTCACAAGATTTTTGGCGATAACGAATGTAACACATTCATATCCAACACAAAAAGCAAAAACCAATTAATATCAGACGATATGCTGTGGGAGCCATCATCTTACGAAATTCTAACAGGAAAACTTATCTGCCAGACTAGCACGTTCATATCGTACAGCATAATAAAAGAATCATGCAACGCAATGACTTGCCTCAGAAAAGAAACAACATTCGTTTACGACATTGTACATAAGAAGTTCTTGAGGGAGAGCGACTTCGTATTGCCAGAAAAACTCGAGGCATACAACGAACTCATAAAAACCAGCATGACCAGAGAACAAAGAATCGCATACAACAAACAGGACATTGGTTTAAACGGCAATTTCTACATCGACGAAAACAGAATTACATACGTTTTCAATTCCGACAAGTATCTTGACGAATTTGAAGCCACCATCCACGTTTTGCTAGACCCCAAAACTATCAGACAGCAAACTAAAACCGATTCAATAGTATACAAGTTCTTCAATATAGGACAAGTAGAACGTGCAAAAGCAAAGAAGCAAAACAAACCTACAGCATAAAAGAGCCAGTCATGGACAAGAAGGAACTTAGAAAACACATAAAAGCGCTGAAAAAGCAATATACCGCCGAACAGCTTGAAATACAATCTGATACCATAATGCAAAAACTGGAATCACATCCGGATTTTGCAAACGCAAACATTGTAATGCTGTACTATTCACTCCCAGACGAAGTACAGACAGCAAAATTCATTGCCAAATGGCGGAACCTCAAGCAAATAATACTGCCAACAGTTGTCGGCGACGACATTGTTCCTGTAAAACTAGAAAAAAACACCACCTTTGCCAAAGGCGATTTCGACATACAAGAGCCTCAATCAGAACCATATACAGGAAGCTACGACCTGATTATAGTGCCAGGTGTAGCATTCGACCCAAACGGCAACCGACTTGGACGCGGACGAGGCTACTACGATCGTTTTCTTTGCAATCATTTAAATATCAAAAAAATAGGGATATGTTTCAATTTCCAGCTTGTCGATTCAATTCCAACCGAATCCACCGACATAAGAATGGACGAGATAATAAGCCAATAAACCACAAGAAAATTGCTCTAAGCATATTAAAGTGGACATTTATATCTTTAGGCATATTACTATTAATAATAAACATCTTAGCACTAACTCCTGCCCCATTCTATATGCACCGTTATCTCGGCGAGGATCCAAGCTGGGAAGAAGATAATGCAGGCAATTTTGTACCAGAATACATAATTATGTTTGGTGGGGCAAGCATGCCCTCCGAAAGCAACCTTATACGACTGCATTACACTGCAAAATTCGCCGAGCACTTCAGGAAACCGACAATACTCGTCCATCCAAAGGATTCCATCTGTCAGGCAGAAATGACGCAATACCTTGTAAACTACGGAATTGCCCCCGATAGCATATTGTATATGACCCAAGGCAGCAACACTCGCTCACAGTCACTATGTCTTGCCGAATACATTCCGAACATAACGTCCTCCAACTGCCTGATAATTACAGCCCCAGAACATCTATCACGCACATTAAAATGCCTGCGCAAATGCGGATTCCAAAACATACGTGGCATTGGAGCATTCGAAAGTGCCGTTGACTTTGACTTATCAAATGAAAAACAATCACTTGAAGGCAACAAATACGTACCAAGCATAGAAAGCACAAACCTGCGCTACACCTACTGGAACTACCTAAAACTTGAAATTATCTGCTTCAGGGAATATTTTGCAACAATGTATTACTGGTTAAAGGATTGGATATAAGGGCTGGCGAAGTTTCAGGTTTCTCGTTTCATGTTTCCGGTTCAAGAGTTCAAAGGTTTGTAGCGGCGCAATGCTTTGCGTCCGTTGAATGGTTTATGTGGTTGACGCCGTTTCAAGTTTAAGATTTGATGATTTTTGTTGAATCGCGCCATGGCACGATGTTCAATGTTGCGGCGCAATGCTTTGCGCTCGTTGAGTGGTTACAGGTTTCTAGGGTTCTATGGCTGACGACGTTTCTGGTTTAACGTTCAAAGTTTAAAGTTCAAGTGTGCACTGCTTGACAAACTCTACAAATCTCAGATAAACGTTTCTGTACCAACTTTCTAGCTCACCAAACATTGTGGTATTATGCCATAGGAGCACAAAGTCACCTTCAACCGCCACACATCTTTCATACAGACGACAAATACTTGCAAACGCTTTCTCCTCAGTCAGGTTTCTATACTGGAACAAAGTTGTATCCATTGCAATTAGCGAATGTTCAATCACATCGGTAACACAATCGTTATCAACATCATAAATTCGATACGGATGACAGGTGCCACAACGGAAGCCTTCATGCTCCGGAAATCCCAATGTAGAATCATGCTTCAAAGCAACTCTCTGCCAAACCTGCGGAGTTTTATGCACATCGAAACAAAGAAAATGCTGACGCGAACTATCAATCTCACAGCTTGTTACATTTTGAAGATTGTTCTTTTCTTCCGTAAAAACATCTGCAGACGAATACGAATCCAATCCACCATGCAGCCCGACAGACTTTCCTGCAGAAATAACCGTTTCAATACACCTCTTTGTTCTACCCGAAAAAATGTTATACGAGCAATCACATCCTCCACTTAAAGCCTTGAAATAAAATTTGGAATCTAATTTATTTTCAACTGATACATTAAGTAAATTCAGCATTCCATAAACATACGGATCGCACTCAATTTTACGCCACGATTTAATGTAGGCTCCCAAAGACTTTAGCGACAACCGCAAACTTTTCCTCACAAGCAAATCACCCGCAATAGTTTTTGCAGACTTGTGAAAATTGGGAAACCTAAATAGGAAATCTATGTCGTGAGTTGGTGCAAACGATGGCTTTCGTGGAGATATTGAACGTAATGGGAAATGCTCAGAGACAAACTTCCTCAGCAGCATCGCATACTCGTCAACAATCGGAACGCCAATCAAATCATACTTACAACTTAAACTATCACTATATGTAAACCTGCCATATTTATCACGCCTTCCGTGGCGAATTTCTTCGTAACGCGAAAGCAAAGCAAACGACACCGAAAGCAAGTCGGCATTAACCGACACCATTCCATCCTCAAGCGAAAACAACCCCTTCCCTTCGGCAAGTCCAAACACTTTAACTTTTACTTTATCATCATACGATTTAACTTCTGAACAGCAAATCGTTCCATCAAACAAATTTTCCATACCAACTTCAGTTGGAACAGGAAATCTAACCATAATGCAACCATCCACAACAATAGTAGGCACAGCAGACAATTCAACAGAGAAATTTCCCTGCGGGAACGCCACATCAGCTATGCAGCCTAAGGTGTATTTTATCGCATCAGGACTCACAACTATATCATATTAAAGCACTTAAACCTGCTTACGCATTACATTTGTTATTACCGCAAATGTAATATTTTTGTTAATAACAATTGACACAAACACAACATCCACGCAAATTATTTATTATTTTCGCAAAAAATATGGCACAACATGGCTGACAAGGAAAAAGTTCTCATAATCATCAACCCGACATCAGGCACAGGCAAGCAAAAGTCTGTGCTAAAAGCCATTGACAAACAAATAGATAGAATAAACTACGAATACGAAATAAGGGAAACCCAATACCCCCGCCACGCAACAGAAATAGCATGCAAGGCCGCAGCCGACAATTACGACATTGTCGTTGCTGTTGGTGGCGACGGCACAATAAACGAAGTTGCTTCCGGACTTGTTGACACCCAGACAAAAATGGGCATAATCCCATGCGGATCCGGCAACGGACTAGCAAGAAGTCTAAAAATCCCGACAACTCCGTCAAAAGCCGTAAATGTACTGAACGACAACAAGATGAAGAAAATTGACACCATGCTGGTCAACGGAAATTTCTGCGCGAGCATTGCTGGAATCGGCTTCGACGCACTGATAGCCAAAGAGTTCCAAGAAAAGCCGAAGAACACAAGAGGGCTTCACTCCTACGTTCAACTTATCGCGACGAAGTACCCTACCTACAAAGCCAACGAATACAAAATTGAAATTGACGGCAAAAGTTCAGTCCACAAGGCAATGTTCATTTGCCTTGCCAATGCTAACCAGTTCGGATACAACGCAATAGTATCGCCAAACTCAAGGATCGACGATGGACTTATCGATGTTTGCATAGTGAAAAACATACCGCTAATCTCAGCACCGCACACAGCAATGTTGCTCCTTACCAACAACCTAGACCACTCGCACCGCGTAAAAATATTGCAAGGGAAAACGGTCAAGATTTGCAACAACACAAACGAGTACGCCAACATCGACGGCGAAGCAAAACAAGTTGGCAAAACAGTTGACATAACCATAAAACACAAATCATTAATGGTAATATGTTAAACAAACACTTCATATTATTTTCTCTATTGACAATAATCTTATCAATCGTTGTTCCGCACATTTCCATTGCCCAAAATAACGAAACCGACACAATAAGGTACGACTATTCATTCGAATTCAAAAGCGGCTTATACACATCGTTTTGCGCATTCAGGAACAACGACCCGATACCATTTAACCGCATAGTTTCGCCAACATACGACAATGATTTCTTCAAGAATCTGCCTAAAACGGAATCGATAAGTTTCTACGATGCAAACGGTACACTGAACGAAGTGCCACAAAAAATGATTTGGGGCTACGCAAACAACGGAAAACCAAGTATTTACTGGTTAGGCAAATTCAACCTAATTCCATACATCGGAACAATATCTCATTTTATGTCTACAGAACTTGTAACACGCTACATCAACAACACAGGAACAATGATGTACGACCCAATGTACATTCCTTCTACTCAATCATATACAACAGAAGAATTAGTGCATTACTTTATAGACATGAATACGGGTGCGATACTCCCATACACCAGCAAAACACTACTCGACCTAATACAGAACGACACAGAACTTTACAATGAATACTCCAAGCTTGGAAAGCGCAAACGCAACCGAAGCGTCATGGAATATGTACAAAAATACAACAGAAGACATCCAATTTACTTTAACAAATAACAACATGAACATCAAGAAATTAACATTCACATTAATTCTAACTTCGACAATCGTTTTATCGGCATTGGCACAAATCAAGGTTCCAATGGGCACAAAGGACGAAGTCAACAAGTTCTACAACACAACCACCTACGTGGTAATGAAAAACGAATTCATGAGCGAATACAACGACAAAATAAAGGAAGCCGTTGAAAAGCATTGGAAAATAACACCATATAAATTCGTGAAAGCTAGCGAGTTCGAAAAGCTTCGCCACGACGACGACAAATCGTTCCTCGTTGTAAACATCGCATACTTTGACAACAACGACACAAAATTCGACTTTCTAATACTGTCACTCGGAGGCAGCAAGTACAAGACAGTCAACGACATGCCTACCCTATGTGCGGTTCCTTTGTGCTATTACGGCGACGAGGATGAAGAAAATTACACATACAAGCTAGGAGCAATGATTAAGCACTGCCAGACGCACGTAGGAATATGCCACGAACATCCCGAATTAAAAAAGGAAACAATACTCGACTACTACATAAAAAATCCAAGTAATCTGGAAAACAAGACTTTATACTTGCTAAAGGACGAAGTGTCAGAGGACTTACGCAGTAGCGCCGCACTAAAATCAGCCTACCAATACAATGCGGAATTTGCTACAGCAGAACAGATTGAAGAACTGATCAACAGCAACGACGACAAGGCTCTAATCGCTCTAATTATCAACCCCTTCGAAGACAGCGGGCTTCAATACTGCTTCAAGACAATCATCGATGTAAAGGATGGAATGATATACTATTATGACTTTCAAAAGGTAAAGAAAAACACATACGGCGTCATCACATCCGACGACCTCAAAAAACTATCAAAGAAATGAACTATCAGGAAGCTATCGACTTTATGTTCAACTCGTTGCCAATGTACCAGCGAGTTGGCAAAACTGCATACAAGGCAAACTTAGACAACACTCTAGCCCTTGACGAATATTTCGGACATCCGCACAAGTCGTTCAAAACCATACATGTAGCCGGCACAAACGGTAAAGGCTCTGTTTCGCACACGCTGGCTGCAATTCTGCAGGCGGCAGGCTATAGGACAGGACTTTACACCTCGCCACACCTTGTCGATTACCGCGAGCGCATACGCATAAACGGAGAAATGATTTCGAAGGATTACGTTTGCGACTTCATCAACAACAACCAAGGAATAATTGGAAAACTTAAGCCATCGTTCTTTGAAATGTCGGTTGCGCTGGCATTCAAATACTTTGCCGACATGAAGGTCGATGTGGCTGTGATTGAAGTCGGCATGGGCGGAAGACTCGACTCCACCAACATCATAACACCCGAACTTTCGGTGATAACCAACATAAGTTTCGACCATACACAGTTCCTCGGCAACACTCTACCGCTAATTGCAGGCGAAAAAGCAGGCATCATAAAGCCGAACATTCCGGTCGTCATCGGCGAAACCCACGCAGAAACAAAGGAAGTTTTTGAAAACAAGGCAAAAGCGACCAACTCTCCTATCACATTTGCCGACCAGTGCATAAAAGTTACCAAGACTGCTACCGCCAGCGACCACAAGTACGCCAAATACCTCATTGACGGCTCAAAAACGCTCAAATTTGACCTTTTCGGCGAATACCAGACAAAGAACCTTGCCACCATACTTGAAGCCGTAAAACAGCTTAAAAATCGCGGATTTGCAATAAGCGACAAGAACATTTCGGATGCATTGCAGAACGTAAAAGGTCTTACAGGACTTCACGGACGCTGGGAAATACTCTCCGACTCACCGCTAACAATCTGTGATACAGGCCACAACATTGATGGATTGTCATACGTTACCGCACAACTGAAGGCGATTAAATGTCCGCAGCTGCACATTGTGCTTGGCTTTGTCAACGACAAGGACGTGGAACATGTGATGCCTCTTTTCCCAAAAGATGCCAAGTATTATTTCACCAATGCCGACATTCCACGCGCCATGCCGGCAGAACAGGTAAAGGCATACGGAGAAAAGTTCGGTCTCGACGGTGAAACTTACGAAAATGTTCCTTCCGCCTTCGAATCTGCGAAGAAAAATGCCTCGTCAGACGACACAATTTTCATTGGAGGAAGCACTTTTATCGTCGGAGACTACTTCAAACACTATGGTTTTCAATAGAATAAAAGATTTTTGAAAAATTATTAATTTTATTTTGTCAGTTCGGAAATTTGCAATACTTTTGCACCGCTAATGACAAGGGAGCATAGCTCAGCTGGTTCAGAGCACCTGCCTTACAAGCAGGGGGTCATAGGTTCGAATCCTATTGTTCCCACAGAGAAGCCACAGACAATGTGGCTTTTTTCATATCTATACCACAAGTCAAAACAACCGGAAATCAAGGAATTGACACAAAATCAGCAAAATTATTACAAAAATCTACACACATCTTTCTGTCACACTTTTGTCATCTAAAATGTACAAATTTTGAAAAAAGTATGCGCAAAGTATGTACACATTTTTGTGCATACCATAAGACTATCTACATTGTTTTTCTGTCAGTTAGCATTTACCGACTACCCCACACGACGAAAAATGGAGACTACTTATGGCATCTATAAGATACGATCTTAACACACGTAGAGTTGACGAGTTCGGCAAATCTCAACTTCATATTGGAATTGGTGGCATAAACAAAGATAAATGATGGAAATGTGAACAAATTTAAAGTTGAACTTTAAATTTGTTCATTTGATTGTTTTACTGTTGATATATAAGAAGTTGGCTAATATTTAAATTCGCGGAAGTTGTAAATTCCTTCCAATTGTGATTCGCGAGTATCTTCGCCATCGTACAAAACTGCAGATTCATGCACATTTCCGCCAAAAATCTTGCTGACTGCCCTGAGGTTCTCAAAGAAATTAGAATTAAAAGTCCTTGATGATTTTATTTCATATAAACCAAATTCGTTTCCTTGTTGTTGGACAAGGTCAACTTCTGTTCCCCGACTATCGCGGTAAAAATAGCAATTAGGCAATTTGCCGACGTTAAGGTTTGATTTGATAAATTCTGCAACAACAAGATTTTCAAAGATCGCACCACGCAATGGGTGAGTTTCTAATTGTTTAGGGCTTTCTATTCCGAGTAAAAGACACAAAATTCCTGTGTCGTAGAAGTATATTTTGGGCGATTTTACCAGCCTTTTGCTGATGTTTGCATAAAATGGAGGCAATTTAAACACAATGTACGATGCTTCCAATACACAGAGCCATTCCTTAATTGTCGGTGCCGAAACTCCAGTTTCGTTTGATAGCGCAGCGAAATTGCACTCAGAACCAACCCTTCCAGCACAGAGTCTGACGAATAGTTGAAATTGAGACAAGTCCTTGACCTTGATTAGCTGGTGCATATCGCGTTCAATGTAGGTGCTGTAATAATTAGAATACAGGCGCGTAGGTGGAGTTTCAAGTGTGTATGCTGCAGGATATAGTCCTTTGAATATAAGTTCATCTGTCGTCATTTCTGAAATCGAACCAAAAACCTCCCCAATGCTAAATGGTGGCAATGTAAAAAGTGAGGCTCTTCCTGCCAGCGACTGCGTAACATTCTGCAACATGCCGAAATTGTTACTTCCTGTAAGTACAAAACGCTTGTCAGAGCCTTTGTCGACTGCCACCTGAATATACGAAAACAAATCGGGCAAATGGTGTACTTCATCAATTATTACTCCGCCTTTTATGTTGTCGATAAACTTTTGCATATCGTCACGAATAATTTCCCTCGTCGGAATATTCTCAAGGTTCACATAATTGTAATCTGGAAAAAGCATCCTGCAAAGCGTAGTTTTGCCAACCTGTCGTGGCCCCGTGATAACTATTACTTTGTAGTATTGCAAATCGTTTTTTATTGATTCTGAGATAGTTCGATATATATAGTCCATGATTTGCACAAAATTAAAGTTCAACTTTAAATTTGTGCAAAAATAATATTATTTTCTGATATAGAAAAAGTTAGATGAAAAATATTTTTAGAAACTTTCAGATGCCGTCTTTATGAATGACAGGACTATTACAATCTGCGCAAATTCGTTGGCGAGAAGGATGATGAGTATTGATTATCGCAGCATATCTATATCAAATTTTTGCGAATAAAAGCATTGAAATGACAAATTTTTGCGAATAAAAATTCTTGCCTCCAATTTTAGTCGTATCGGATTACAACCTTCAGCTCATTGCCATAGCAGTAAATCCGAAAGGACAGGAGTGTTGATTGGTTAGTTTGTTTGTATTCTGTGACTTATGTGATAGTTTGCAGATTTTTAAAGCTTATTTTATGAACTTTTGCAGATTTTCGGAGGTTATTTTTGTGACAAATGCAGATTTTCGGAGGTTTTTGTCCTCGCCAAAATGCCCCAACACTAATGTGCCCTTTTTTACAGAAACATCGCCAGATACAACGGCATCGTTATCTTATTGTCAACCACACCGACATTAGACATACCAAATTTGTAGCCTTTTTCAATGCCCTTCCACATAAGCACGGTATTGAGCGACTGCGACCTGCCTTTTTTAGATTTCACCTCCAACGGCAAAGGACTAGCCCCATGCGTTAGCACGAACTCAATCTCAACCGATGAATCGTCCTTCTTGTAGAAATAAAGCGGATACTTCTTCTTGTGTAGAATGTCAGCCATAAGGTTCTCATATATACCACCTTTCGCAGGGCCTTCAAGCGTATCGTCTATCAATGCAGCCTTCATTTCAAAGCCATACATCGAAATCAGTAGCCCAATATCACCCATATATATGCGGAATTGATCATCCCTGACGTACGCCGACAACGGGAACTGCAAGGCGGACAAATTGTAGCAATACGCCACAATGCCAGCATCGCGAAGCCAATCCAAGGAGTTGGCAAATTTCCGCGCTGTTCCGTTATGTTCAACTACCGAATACTGGAATTTGGTGTTTTCCTTCGCCAACTGCTTAGGAATCGACAGGAAACAACTACGCGCCTTGGGTCGGTCAGCCGTTTCTGCATACTTGGCAATGTCGTTCAGATAGGCAGAAATTATTTTTTCCTGCTCCTGATGGACAATGCCGAAATTCTTGGTGGCAAGGAACTGGTTTACAACCGCTGGCATTCCCCCAACCACCATATATTCACGAAGATAGCTTATCATCTTTTGATGAATAGGTTCTTCTATCTTTTCTTGTTTCACGAAGTGTTCCTTAAGTGATTCTATCGTATCCTGCGAAAATCCGACTGCCCACAGGTATTCCTCGAAATCAAGCGAAAACATATCGACCTGCCGTTCATAACCTACAGGGAAAGACGGTACTGCCTTATAGTTAATGCCCAACAATGACCCCGATGCAATAACATCGTAATTATCGTCTATCGCCCAGAATTTAAGCGATGCTCTTGCTTGTGGGCAAGCTTGTATTTCGTCAAGGAAAATCAAGGTCTTGTGAGGAACAAAGCGGGCTTCTGGAATATATACAGAAATTCCCTTAATCATTTCTGGCACAGTCAATTCTCCATTGAATGCAGACTTCAATGCTGGATACTGCTCGAAATTGATTTCAACAAACGATTCGTAATTGTTTCGGGCAAAATCCTCTATGATATATGTCTTGCCAATTTGACGCGCACCACGCACAAGAAGACACTCCTTCTGCTTGGTACTTTTCCATTGTTTTAGATAGTCTGTAAACTTTCGTTTTAACATATATGCCTAATTATTTGATTGCCGCAAAATTACAAACCTATTTGCAGATTTCCAAAGGTTATTTTAAAAACTTTTGCAGATTTTCGGAGGTTATTTTTGATATAGATGCAGATTTTCGGAGGTTATTTTTGTGTCGAATGCAAATTTACGGAGGTTTTGTCAAGTAAATATTGCGGGCAAAGGATACTGAATAAGCACATAAAACGGCAACAGATTCTGAAACAAGTTCAGAATGACATTTGCCGTTTTTCAATCTACAAGCACCCAGAATATGGCAGTCCCTTGATATAATCCTCCATCCATTGCCAGTCGGGTTCATATTCACCTTGGGTGTTTAGGATTGCTGGAAGTTTAATTTGTGATTTTTTTAGTTTTGTTTGACTGCATTTTCTGCCATAGTTATACCGATATTGTTCCTTATTTATTAATGTTGTGAGAAACATTGCAATATATGACGTTAGGTGAAATTTGGGAATTAATTCTTCTACATGGTCACTTGCCGAAAAATCTTTTTCTTGATATGCACAAAAACCCAATACAGCAGAATCAACAGTAAGAATATTTCCTTTTTCTGTTTTTATATTGTAAAAACCTTCTATGCCGTTATTGATAGCTTGCGTTGTAACATAAGGCCAAAGTCCTAATCCAGATTCTTCTAATTCAATTTTGGGGGTAGTTATGGAACCTTTTATGTTGAAGAGTTTTGTATAACGAAACCATTTCCACTCTTTTGTATTTAATTGTAATTTATTGTTTGACAATGGTTTTGTATCAAAATTCTTTTCCCATACAGACTTTGACTTGTCTGGTAATTTCGGAACAAGTTTTTTCTTTACAAAATCTTCAATCCATTGCCAATCGGGATTACCTTCTTCTTTTATGGGAAGTTTGATTAGTGAATTTTGCATTAATTCTTTATCCCATTTTCTACCATAATTGAAACGATATTTTTCCTTGTTTATAATCGTAGTAAGAAATAATGCGGAATATATATTCATTTCAAATTTTGGGTACAAGACATTAACATCGTCAGTAGCCCAAAATTGCTTTGCTTGATAATATGCTTCTGCTATTGATCCATTATAAGAAACGGTAATTGTGTTGGCTGAATGCAAATATTCATTATTTGATATTTTCGCTGTAATGCCATTGTTGGAATCCGTTGCTCCTATGTATGGAATTTCTCCATCTATCATGTCGGCTTTTGTCAACCGTTTTCCCTTTTTTATTTCAAATTCATATCGTTAACCCTATAGCTTATTTACAAAACAGCATATATAACAACTTCATTTCCAAATATACAATATATCCGTTGCAAATATAATATAAAATAGGAAACAGAAATAATAAATCGGCATAAAAATGTTAACCATTTTTAGTTGTAGCCTGCAAAAAAGATATATCGTTTTTGCGGCAAATACTACAATTATTCCTCACCAAACCAATACCTATACAACGGCACATCCTTCTTCATATATGGTTTCAGCGATTCCTTTGGGATTTCGATGTCGATACCACCGGGGATGAAATTGACGCTGGAATTGTAGCAAACGAAAAATTTGTCCTCGTTCAAGAAATAGTTGCCGTTAAATACTTCTTCATTTGTAATCTGTGATGCGTCATCTTCTTCGCCCGACTGCCATTCGGTTGTCTGCTCCCAGATATACTTTTCTACGACCTCCTTGACCTTGCCTACATTGCTGAAAATATCCTTCTCGGTCATTAACTTACCTGTAGAAAGGTCGTAAATGTAATAATAATAGCTCAATGCATTGCGCGGACTTGTTGAAATCTCGCAAAGTGAATATTTTGCAAATACAATAAACCCGTCAGTAACAAGCACAGGATAAATGCTGTCCAAATCATACTCCTCGAAGTATTCAAAATATTCTTCGGTGGAATCGGCAAGCGCCTCCTGATATATCTCTAGCGATTTAGCAACATACCTGTCAATATCTTTCTGAACATCCTTTCCATCGGAAACTTCGCCAAGTACAGCACTGCGAATGGCAAGAATAGCCTCGTTGTCGGTATCGGCAGGCAAAACGGCATGGAAGGTAAACGAACAGCCCTTTCCGGACTTTACAGCACGGTAGGTTTTCAGCTCAAGTTCATGGGTCTCCTCCTCTACTGGCATAGCATCCAATTGGGGAAGGCTGTCGTTTATAATTTCTTCATGCTTTGCATCTTTTTTCTCATCTGCAGTTGGCTCGGTAGTCTTGCCCTTGCAAGAACAAATTACTGCCGAGAGCAATATTGCGAAAAATATGTAATGTATGGTTTTCATGTTCAAAGTTCAATGTTTAAAGTTTCTAAGTTTCTATGCCTGCGGCGTTTCTAAGTTTCTAGGTTGGGCACAAAGGCTCGAAGGCTTAAAGGCTTGAAGCCATTTTGGGACTTATAGCCTTCTCTTCTTCTAGCCTTTTAGCCCACTATTTCTTTTTCTTCTCCGGATACCAATACTCATACAAAGGTCCATCCTTTTTCAATAATGGCTTCAACAAATCCTTAGGCAATGCAACCTTGGGCATTCCAAGAGAATTCGGCCCATAATCGTATGGCTGATATTGATAATAGAGAGAATCTTCCGATATGCTGAAATTTCCATTCACATTACTGTCACCATTATTCCATATATCGTCCAAATCGTTGAAATATTCCATGTCAATAGCAGCGTTTATCATTTCAGACAAAATTCTCTTTGTCGTATCGTTCATGACAAAGATGTCGTTCTCTGTAACACGCTTACCAGTGGTCATATCATATACCCTGTATACATTTTCTGATATTTCGTGAGCACCACCTTCGTACTCATAATGGCTATTGTAAAATACAAGCAAAGAGCCTCCCTCAAACTCAGGGTATATGCTATCGTAATATATCTCGTAATTTATCAACTTGGACTTTTCTGCTCCTATTTTATTTCTAAAATCATAGAACTGTGACTCGATAGAATCTGCAAATATCTCGATTCCACTCTGAATCTCCCGCCTAGAATTGTCGGTATAAAACGACACCAGATCGGCACGAATACTGTCAAGGCTCGCCGTTACATTGGATTTTGGTATCATGAAGTATATAATTACCTCTAGATTTGCATCATCCTCGGGAGTACGACTTGTAGAAAACTCCTCGTATTCAACACCAACATTTTCATTTGACTCAACTGCTTGGCTTTCTTTTTCCTCGTGACAACAATACAATATCATTGACAGAACAACAACAAGCGCTATAGAACTCAACTTTTTCATATTCAATTATTTTTTCTCAAACCAATATTTATATAGCCAGTTTTCCTTTTCCATATACGGCTTAATCCAACTCTTCGACACGCCCATCTTCACATCGAAACCGTAGGCATAATTGATTTCGTAGGGAGCATAGACAAAGAAAAGCGAATCGTTGTTGAAGTAGAAATCACCACGGTTGAAAACCTCATCAATAAGGAAACCATCTGGGTCATCGAATTCTGAGCCATCGAACTCGCCAAGGTCTTCGTTTGCGCTATCGCGGAACTTGCGTGCAATCTTGAGCCAGTCGGCATCTTCCTTAAACATTCCGTCCCTAGTCATTATCTCGCCAGTAGTACGATCGAAGACAATAGTGCTCTGCGAAATGTCATAATGTGCCATGTAGTTGTCCATATAGCCATCGGCTGTTTCCATAACAAGATACTTGTCGAGAACCAACACCGGTTCGATATTCCAAACAGTAGAAACTTGCAAATCGTCATCGTCGTCAGCATCTTTAGCTTTTTCCTCAGGGGAGAACATCTTGTCAAGATAAGCCTGGATGTTGTTAATGTCGACATCCTCGCCAACCAACTGGCGCAAAATCTTTTCCATAACCTTGTCGCCGTTTGGCACAGGCAATGTCAACGTTGCCGAACTAGCATACTCGCCGTCACCATCCGAAGCTTCGTAGGTCCTGAAAACAACACCGTTTAATTCGTAGGTAGGGTCTTCGTCAAATTCAATGTCAACAATATTGGATACACCATCAGTATTTTCAATAATCTTTGCAGCTTTGGAATTACCGCATGCAACAGCAAATGCTGCTCCCAAAACAATAACCGCAGGAATCAAAAACTTTCTCATATCATTTATCTTTTATTAAACCAGTATTCATAAAGTACACCATCTTTTTTCAAGTACGGCTCTAGCCACTCCTTCGACAGAAAAACTTCCGGTTCGCCAAGCATATAAGGGCCGACCTCGTAAGGCTGGTAAAAAAACGTCATACCTTTGTCGTCGAAGACAAAACTAGCATTAAGCAGCTCAGGACCCGCTTCAGCAAAAATATCCTCCTCGTTACCAGCAAGCTTCACCAGTTCTTCGTGAATCTTGACGCCAACAGTTTGCCTAATCTCTTGAGAAGCAGCATAAATATCGTCTATCGTAATTATTTCGCCAGTATTCAAGTCGAACATATAATACACATCTGCCCACTGCGGATGATTCTGTTCGCTTGGCCAGAACAACGACGAATGCAACATATATGCAACGTATTTTCCCCCTGTTACATTTAACGGATATACACTCAATTCGCTTTCATGATACTCATCGCCCTCCTCGGCATAGTTACCATCGGCATACGCATTAAAACGACCTTCCAACTGATCCTGTACACTATCCGCATCTATCGAATAATCATCAATCAGACGTTTGATAATCTTTTTATTAGCCAGAGAATTTTCACTTGCTGGCAATATAAGGAGAGTTTCATCCGCCAAATCCTTTGTACGAATATTAAAATAATACCTCTTGAACTTAACTCCGCCAATGAGTGTATCGGTAATTTCTTTTGTATATTTTTTCTTCTTTATGATGTCGTTCAAATCGACAGACAGCGCCTGCTCGACCGACACAGCAGAATCAGCCACAAGCTCTGTGCGGTCTTTCTCGATAGAGCCGGCTTGCCCAGTCCTTTCTTCATTATTCGTCCCCGCCTTACAGCCTACTACCGCAAATACGACAAACAAAAATCCAAAAAAAACATTCATTTTCATTTCTACTCCAATTATTTCTTTTTTCCGAACCAATACTGATACAACGGACCGTCAACTTTCAGATATGGCTTCAGCCATTCCTTTGACAATTCAAGTTCTGGAGCAGGTATCATATATGGAACAATCTCCGAAGGGTCGTAACAATAAACCAAACCGCCATCCGACAAATATAAATTACCGTTGACCAAATACTTCACATCATATACATTTATATCTGATTCATCAACATCAAGAGACTTAAGATATTCTACCAATAAACTTCGCAATTTATTTGCTACAGCCATCCTATTTGTCTCGGAAGCATCAAGAATATCATCCTGCGAAATCTTTTCTCCTGTTTTCATATTATAAATGGAAGATTCAAACGTTGTCCAGCCATGTGCTTGCTGTTCTACAAATACAAAATAACTCTTTGTGCAAAACGAAACATAGTCGCCAACTATAGATATAGGCATGATTTCCAGTTCGGATTCTTGCATATCTTCAGGATCATCGTACACTTTCGGGTCTCTTGCGTATTCCTTATCCAGTTTCTGTTCAAGATCCTTGCTATTATAATCAAACTTTTTTAACAAATCTTGTCTTATTTTTTCTGTTGCAGCATCATCACCGGCAGGCAACACAAAGCAAATGGTAGATGTAAATTCTACAGTTTGAGAAGTACCATCGTATTCATCAAACAAATTTCCCGAATCTGTGATTTCATAATAATACTTGCGAAACTTGACACCATTTACAGTAGTATCAGTAACTTCTTTCATATATGGCAGTTCTTCCACAGAAGCTATAACATCAGCTTTATTATTGTCCGATGGGACTTCAGACTTTGAGGCATTTGAACGCCCACATGCAAACGTAACCATCATGCATGCAAATACAATAAATATTAAAGACTTTTTCATAAGATATTTTTATCAAATTTTTACAAAAATACTATTTTTATTTTTTCCCAAACCAAAATTTGTACAAAGGGCCGTCAACGTTCAGGTATGGTTTCAGCCATTTCTTTGAAATAGACACTGTCGGCTCACCTGCCGCATAGCACGCAACCTCGTATGGCTCATACATATATATCAGTTCCTTCTCGGTAAAATAAAAGTTACCGTTCAACATCTGCATGACATTGTCAACAAAAAGGTCATCGGAATCATAACCGAGATTTTTCTGCAATAATTCATACAACTTGGTGGCTACCAAACATCTATGCGCATCAATATTGTCAAGCACATCATCCTCCGATATTTGCTTTCCTGTCGAAAGACTGAAAACATACGCCACTTCGCCCCACTGATGATGAATTGCGCCACCATTAAACTCCGAAAAATAATTAGTTAACGCGATGTATTCATCACTTACAAATGTTGGAGTAACATACCACGACGACTCATAATACTCAACATCGGAGTACCGCTCATCCATTTTTTCGGCATCAATAAGTTCCGGATTGTCGGCAACCCTTTCCATATACATGCTTACTTCTTCCTGCAACTCCAGTTCAAGCATCTGGCTACTATACTGCCATCCGATAATAGAGTCCCATATCATTTGCCTAACAGCAACATCTTCGACTAATGGCAAAAGGAAATATACCTTCTTCGAAAATTCTGCCGATTCAAATTCAAAGCTGAACTTTCTAAACTTGGCGTCATCCACTAAAGTATCGGCAATAATAAGATTTTTTTGCTGCGACGAGCTTTGTGCAAAGCACTGCACCGCCAGCAATAAAACCATGACAAACAAAGCAACCCTCTTCATAATACAATGTTATTTCTTTTCACCAAACCAATACTGATACAACGGTCCGTCAACATTCAGATAGGGCTTCAGCCATTTCTTCGGAAGCGACAATTCCGTCACACCAGATGTATGATACATCTCAAACGAGCCATACTTGTATATCAGGTCCTTGCCCGTAAAATAAAAGTTATCGTTGAACAAAAACGAAACATCCACATTGTCGCCGTCATCCGCCCTCTTGAGAATCTTGCACAATGTGGAATACAACTTCCTTGCAACTATGTAGTTATGCTCGCCGACTTTATCAAAAATTTCATCCTCCGAAATCCTTTTTCCTGTCGCCATGCTAAAGACGGCACATTTGTCGCCCCACATAGGTGCAGGAGCCACCTCGCTTGCAAACTTCTGCGAAAACGACGACACGAAAGCAATGTATCCGCCTCCGACAAATACAGGCGCTATGCTCCACGAAGTCTCGTTGTAGTCCTCTGCTTTTGTCGTATCCGATTTTCTATCAGCAATGTACGATGCCAATTCGTCCTTCAAGTCCTGTTCAAGCGTACCATTGTCGTATTCGCCCATCAGCAAGGCCTCGCATATAGTTTGCAAAACGGCATTTTCGCTTGGCAATGGCAAAGTGAAATCTATTTTCTTCGAAAATTCGTTGCTTGAGAACTCGTAACTGCATTTTCTGAACTTAATGCCACTCATCTCGGTATTTGAAGTGGCAACCGACTGCGAGAAACTATGTGCAGAAACGAGTAAAACTGTCAATATCAGTGACAAACTTCTCATATTTTTGCATTTCTTAATTTTTCAAGTTTATCAACGCTGTTATTTCCGCGACAAAAAGATGCACAGGCTCAACTAAAGACTTCGCATCTTCCACTGAAATATCGTATGCACAATTGTAGTCTGCTTTCTGTCTCAACTGAAATAATCTAGCCAACAAACTGCCTTTTTCCATTGAAACTATGTCGGTTTTTACAAAATGCTGACTGAACTGCGTAATTATTCCAGAATGTGTTCGTACTGATATTCCATACTTAAGAAACAATGCTTGCACAATATGGAAGCATGAATAATACAAACGGTTTACCGCCAAATCCGTATGACCAAGGGTCATCATTTCGTCGGCTTGATTCAAAAAATGATGTGCTTTCTCAACCTGCCGCACAACCAAAAGGTCTTTTTCTTCCTGATTCATGACAAAAGATTTATGGCATCGCGTTTCACATTTTCATAGAATGGCGTAGCTTTATATAACTGCCATTCCTTCTCGGTGTACATAATCGGATTTATTTCCTCTCCCAATTCGCAACCAAGCAATACAAAAGGATAACTTATCGAATCATAGTCAGATTGCGTTAGTGCATCTTTGTCAAGAATTAATAGAATGTCCCAGTCGGAATGCGAATGCGCAGAGCCACGTGCTCGCGAACCGTAGAGCCAAGCGGAACTTCCTGCAGGAATAACCTTTGATGCAAGCTGTCTTATATCAGTCAAAATGTTTTTCATTACATATTGTTTTCTTTGCAAAAATACATAATTATACGACACGAATATGCATGGTAATTACAATCTAAATTCTATTCCTTATCAAATTATTTCTTAATTCTAATTTCGTTTTTCTCAATGTATTGCTTTATGAAATCGGCAATGTCCTTTGTTGATACATCATATTTTGGCTCAAGGAGAGAAAAACCTTCCGGCTTACTGAAATAATTCTCATTTAACAATATGCTGTAAATATACTTTGAATGTATTGTATGTCGAGAGAATTTACCTGCATAAGCAACACCTTTGGCTAAATCATAACCTTCCTGCAATAAAGAATATATGTCGTAGTAATCCCTAAATGCGCTGCGAACCGTTATTGTAAACAACTTCATGCCGAGCAATTCTTGTAAAGATGGTGTTACTATATTGTTGTAAACAAAGCCTTTGCCCAATTCGGGAACAGAATTCTCAGGTCTATAGAACGACAGTTTCACATTTCCATTTACAAATATTTGCAGATGGTTGCTTGATAAAAAATCCTTTTTACAATCGGGATAAACAGCAGATATTTCATTCGAGATAGCAGCAAAGTCAAGTTTCGGTCGCTCTTTCCGAGTTCCGAGCAATTCAAAGTCAAGGTCTTCGCTTTTCCTGTGCATCAATTGCAACGATTGTGCTGTTCCGCCACACAAATACAAGCCCTTGACTATTTCCATTTTGGAAACAGTCTCGAAAACAGGTATGGTTTCCGCTTTAAGACCTAACTTCCAATCTTGGTTTTCCATATATTTTCAAATATCTGTCAGGTTTCTTAATATCAAAAAACATTGCTGCAAGTAGCCAATTGATTATGCCATAATATTCGCCCTGCGAAACCAGACGCTTGCGCCAAACATCTTTTACATATCTTATTGGATACAATTCGCACAATCTGTGCAAATCTTCAAATTCAAGATACAGCAATGCCTTCTCAATCAACAGTTCATCATCAATCTTGCCTTCTGGCTGTGGAGCACACGACCATAGGCAACCTTTATCTTCAAGTTGCTTCAAGAGAAAATACTTTTTCCTCTCAAATTGTCCGTTTTTGTCGTGCGCCATTAACATATTGCAAAATTACAAAAAAAAGAGAATACACCAAACAACAAAAAAGGACGGCGTTGAAGCGTCCTTAATTTTTTTAGTCGCTTCGCGAGAACGGCGAAGCCCTCAACGAAGTTAAATCTTTCAAATCTATACAAATTTTACAAATCCTATTTGTTCAATTTGAATCCAATTTGTCAAATTTCTGCCGTAGGCACTCCTATTTCTTTACAAATTTGCGTTGGGAAACAACCGTTCCTCCAGCGTGGATTCTTACCACATACACCCCTGCCTTCAATTCATTAACATCACAAACCGCATTATCCGCATTTACCTCAATTCTCTTTACAACCTGCCCCATCACATTTACAATCTCGATTTCCGAAATGGTTTCGGATGATGTGATGTTGAGAATGTCGGTGGCGGGAGTTGGGAAAATCTGCAAAATTGCAAATTCGTTTTCTTCTACTTTAGAACAATCCTCTTGTATATTGGTGAAATTGTTCCAATATTCCGCATTTCTGTATGCGGATACGCTACCACAAGGAACAATGACAGGAATATCCTGAGGAACGCCTTGAAATGTCAATAATTCTATTGCTGGTGGAGTTGATGCAAGAGAAATAATTGTGTCTAAACTATTGCAAGCATAAAACGCTCCGGCACCGATACTTGTAATAGAGTTACCCAATGTTATTGATGAGATGCCATCGCAATTAATAAATGCTTCTCGTCCAATATTAATTAGAGAATTAGGTGTTATTAATTCCCCAGTAAGGCTGCGACAGCCACAAAATGCATAATCTCCAATTCTCTCAACCGAATTACCGATTGATATAGATAATAAATTTTCGCATTCGAAAAATGCAGAACTGCCAATATTTATGACAGAATTAGGTATGACTGCTTCTATTGCCAATGCGCTGCACCCTGTCAAGTTAGTTTTCGTCTCGTCAGAATATACGAGATAACCATCAATAAATCCGTTTACTGTAAATGCTCCCCACGGACTTCCTGTTGCAGTACCATTATACTCGATGTTTCTAACTTGCCCAAACGCATATTCTTCAATGCTTGTGACCGAATTAGGAATTTCTATTGATATTAATCCACTGCAACCATCAAATGCTGTATAGCCAATACTCGTTACCGAGTTTGGAATAGTTGCAGATGTCAGTCCTTTGCAATCCATAAATACACCTCGTTCAATCCTTGTTATGAGATTTGGGATACTTATTGATGTAAGAGCTTTGCATTGCTCAAATGCACAATCCCCAATATAACCAACTGAATTCGGGATGTTTACCATTATAAGTGACTCGCAATTTGAAAATGCATATTTCCCGATATAAATTACAGAGTTGGGAATCGTAATAGAAGCAAGTTCTTTACATTCAGCAAAAGCATAATCTCCAATGTTTGTAACAGAATTAGGAATAGTAACTTCTGTCGCAAATATGCTACAACCTGTCAAGTCTGTCTTTGTATCATCCGAATACACAAGATGACCATCAATATATCCGTTAATAGTCAAAGCTCCCCATGGACTACCTGTTGCTGTTCCATTATATACGACATTTCTAACATTAAAAAAAGCATAATAACCAATACTAGTAACGGAATTAGGAATTGTTAATGATGACAGACTGCGACAACCATAAAACGCATAACCGCTAATATTCGTAACATAATCAGTAACATTTACGGATGTCAAACTATAACAATCCCTAAATGCACTACCATCAATATTAGTAACCGAATTGGGAATAATTACTGAAATCAGTTCTGTGCATTGAACAAATGCCCAATTGCCAATGCTTGTAACAGAATATTCAACACCATTGTATGAAACCGATTCTGGTATTATAAGATTACCTGTTTGCGTGGCGAGATTCTTACGGGTTACTTCCACCGTATAAGGCTCTTCATTCGATGTAATGTTATAATACAAAGTCTGTCCGCTTTCGCAAACTGCCGAAAAATCGTAGGCAAATGCATTATTGCATAAAACCGCCACAAACACCATAAGTGCCGAGCTTAAAATAAATCTTTTCATAGCTCAAAATTTTAAATTATACATAAATCCCTTTTCACCTATGACAACTGAAACATCAATTTCGTTGCCTGAGATTTCAAGAATTTTTCAATATTTTATTAACAGCAATGTTCCAGCGGATTACTCTTCCTCATTTTCCGCATTCCTTACCTTCCTGTTCTTGCCTTCCACAACGATGACAATCTCGCCCTTCACATCCTTCTGCGAGAAATGCTCGATGCAGTCCTTCAAAGTGCCACGGAAATTCTCCTCGTGAAGCTTCGAAATCTCACGCGATACGCAAGCCTGCCTTTCTTCACCAAAATACTGGGCAAAGAGTTCCAAAGTCTTCACCAGACGGAATGGCGACTCGTAGAAAATCATAGTTCTCTCCTCCTCCGCCAAATCCTGCACCTTCTTGTTCTTGCCCTTCTTCTGAGGCAAAAATCCCTCGAAAGTGAAGCGTTCGCAAGGCAAACCCGAATTTACCAAGGCCGGCACGAAAGCCGTAGCCCCAGGCAGACATTCAACATCCACACCCTTTTCAACGCAAGTGCGCACAAGCAGGAACCCCGGGTCGGAAATCCCAGGCGTACCGGCATCGGTTACAAGTGCAATATCCTGCCCGCCAAGAATCCTTTCGGCAACGCCTTCGGAGGTCTTGTGTTCGTTGAACTTATGATGGCTAACCAGCGGAGTAGTAATGCCATAATGCTTCATAAGCACCGCCGATGTGCGCGTATCCTCGGCAAGTATGCAATCCACCGACTTCAGCACATTTACAGCCCTGAAAGTCATATCCTCGAGATTTCCGACCGGCGTTGGCACCAAATATAGTTTACTCATAGTCCTCCACAAATTTAGTTAGCAGTCCAAACAAACTTCCGTACCCCGTAAACGATAAGGTTTCGTATTTGTCCTTCACATTATGATAATAGGTGCCAGGTCCCATCGTATAGATGAATATAAACTTGACATCCTTGCGGTTGAACGAATAATGGTCGCTGTTGGCAGCCGCCTTGCGTTGCTTTATCGGGTCAAAGTACTTGTTTTCCTCGTTTATGCTACTGAAAAGTTTCCACACATCGGCATAATCCTCCTCTTCCCAATTTACACCAGTTATACCTTCGTCGCCAGTGCCGACCATATCAAGGTTCACGCCCATAACAATCTGGTTTAGAGAAAACAACGGATGCTCAACATAGTACGACGAACCTAGCAAACCTGCTTCCTCGCCGAAGAAGAGCATAAACACCATAGTGTATTCGGGCTGATGCTTTGTATAGTAGGCTGCAAGGTCGAGAACCATAGCCGTTCCAGATGCATTATCCTGCGCACCAGGGAAATAAGCGTCCTTGCCAAGCGTCCCCAGATGGTCGTAGTGAGCGCAAAAGACAAAATATTTGTTCGGATTCTTGCCTTCCACATAGCCGATGACATTCTTTGCGGCAAAATTCTTCTTCAACTTGGCGGTTATGTCAATCGACACAGTCTTTGCCGACCTATCAAAAGATTCGCGTTTCAGCTTGATTACAGGATAGTCTTGCTGCACCTTTCCCACCGACATAACAAGTTCCTCGGGAATAAGTTCCATAATTCCACCAAAGCGCGTATTGCCGTACAAAACCTTGATATAAAACATCTTGATTTCCTTGTTCTCGGTCTGCGCATAGTCGATTACGAGCATCTTCTTCGACCAGTCCTCGGCAAAATAGCGAGCGAGAAACGCAACCGTATCGTTCAGCAGAAGCGAATCGGGCAAAAAAAGTTCGTATGAAGCTTTTGTAGTCGGCATCATCTGCCCCACCACGAAGTCAATTCCAGGCAGCATTTCCTTTCCATCAATTGAAACATTCATCTTTGCAGGAAAAGTATTCACATCGTAGGAAAAGTTCTGGAAGTACGACTTACCGAACGGCTTTACACCCAGCGACTTGAACTCATTGGCGATGTACTTGGCGGCCTTGTCGGAACCACCGAAAGTGTATCCGCGTCCGTGGTACTCCAGCGACGACAAAGTCTGGATGTGTTGCCTTACCCTGTCGAGGTTCTGCGCCGAAAGGGAAACGACGGAAAGCAGAACAAGCGATATTATCAAGCCTTTTCGCAACATATTACAAATATCTTCTGCGAACAATGTTCATAAAGTCGACAACTACAGGAGACTCCATATCCCAGTTGAAGTTTGCACGGATATAGCCTTCTGCCTCCTCCATGCTCGACATTCCATTGAGTGCAGCCACGGTTGATTCAAAAAGTGCTCCGCTTCCCGAAAACAGCGTACGAGTAAACAAGAATCTTTCGCCCAATGGTATCGACGATTTTATGTCGGAAATTGGCTTAAGCCCAATCTGGCTCGACAAATCAATTGGCTTATGATTGGCAAACCTGTCGTTCAGAGATTCTTGTCGCGACTGCCCCAATTGCTCGCCCAAGGTAATACGAGGCTGTTCGGGCTTTTCCGGCTCTACATTTACATGCTCAGTCCTTTCCACTATCGGACTAGTAGCCCTAACCTCGTTGGCATAAAGATCAGAATGCATGCTTTCCTTATTGTCAACATATTGTGTTTCACGCATCGGAGTTTCACTGACGACAGGAGCAACAGTATCCCGCTTTAGTTCTTCAGTTGTGGTTTGTGCATACGAATACGAGCCTCCGACATTAGCAGGTTCTTCACGCTTGTCTGTATAAGTATCTGCGACATCCTTAACTTCAACCTTCGGCGAAACATAATCATTTTCGACAGCTACAGGTTCCGACTTTAACTCATCATTCTGATTGCTGTCAATAGGTTCCGCTATTGTTTCATCACCTGAATTGGGCTCAACGACAGCAACAGTCTCAGGCTCAACCATTTCTACAGAATTTGTATCCAGCTCTACAAATGCCTCTGGCTCCACTTCCTTACCCAAATCTTCCGGCAACACCTCCGAAACAGGTTCGTTCATAATTTCCGTTTTTATTTCTTCGGAAACTTTAGTCGCAGAATCTTCTACGGATACGTTTTCCAATGCACCATCCACTTTTGTCTCAGTATCAATATCCATAAGGTTCGAGAAGTCAAAATCGCCAGCATCAAACGGAATGGCTATGATTGGAGGTTCCGAAGATTTCTCTTCCTCCACGACAGGAACTTCCTCCACTAATTCTTCTTTTTCTTCCTTTATCTCCGGTTTCTTGTCAGCAGACGCATCTGTACCCGTCAACAATATATCCGAGTACAATTCCCTCACTGCCTGAAGCAAAAGATCCTTCTCTATAACGTTTATATGTTCGTCATCAAGATATTCAATAATTGTTAAAATCTTTGTTACCTTTACTTTAAGTTCACTTGCAGTTGCCATATCTATATTCCTTTTTTGAAAATTTTTGGGCAAATTTACAAAATATATTTCGGCAGTTACTGCAGTTCACAAGTGATTTTTGGGACATTTACTAACAGAAAACGAACAAGCAAAGGAGGAGGCAAATGGCTTAGCAGTTTCTAAGGTTGCACTTCTAAGTTGAACTTAGGCCTGAACATTACAATTTAGATTTGAAAATAATACAATATCACATTGTTTTATCTTTTGCAATACATTAATATTCAACACAAATTCCATTATCATATCAACATTTAAACAAAAAAACAAGCCAAAATCTTAACTAGTTTCACTTGACTCATTATGTTTTTTGGTAAAATTTCTTTGCAAAATAGGGAAAAAAGAGAATTGGTAAATCCAGATTTATGCAGAAAAAAGCATATCTTTGCCTTTTGAATAAAACAATGGATATGCCAACAGACAAATCTTTTATACCATTACGGGGCAATTATCGTGCATTGATAGTGTACCAGAAGGCTGAGTGCATCTACGATGTTACCTACTATTTTGCCCACAAATATTTAGAAAAAGGCGATCGCACCATAGACCAAATGGTACAGGCAGCACGTTCTGGCAAACAAAACATCGCAGAAGGCAGTGCAGCAAGTACTACATCGCGCGAAACAGAACTGAAACTGATAAATGTGGCAAAAGCCAGCCTACAAGAATTGCTTATTGATTACGAAGACTACCTTCGTGTCCGCGAATTGGAGCAGTGGCAGCCAAACGACGCTCGCTACCAGCAAACTAGAGCCGTACTTGCCAAGCATAACGATTCCGCCTACTATCGTGAAGCAATAAAGATTCGCTCTGCCGAAACTATAGCGAATATTGCCATAACACTAATTCATCAGACAGACACAATGCTGGTAAGGCTCATCGAAAAACTGAAACAGCAGTTTGTTGAACAAGGTGGCATTCGAGAAGAAATGTCAAAAGCAAGACAAAACTACAAAAACAACAACAAAGAAGAAAATGGTGGCAAGAACCTATAAGAGGCTGTCCCAAAAGAGGCAGTCTCTTTTGGGACAGCCTCTTCAAATTTGTTAATTGTTAAATTCTTTGTTACTTTTTATTTCTAATCTATTACCTGTACCATTTTAATTATTCTTATTTTTGGGGAAAATTTTTCACAATGTTTCTTGAAAGGACGAGAAAAGCAAACCAGAAGACCGGATGGATAGAAGTCATCGCTGGCTCAATGTTTTCGGGCAAGACCGAGGAACTCATACGCCGTCTGCGCCGCGCCGAATTTGCAAAGCAGAAAGTAGAAATATTCAAGCCTAGCATCGACGTGCGCTACTCGGAGGAAGATGTTGTTTCGCACAACGCCAACGCCATCCGCTCCACCCCTGTTACCTCGTCATCAAACATTCTGCTTCTTGCCACCGATGTCGATGTAGTCGGCATTGACGAGGCACAATTCTTTGACAACGGCATTGTAGATGTATGTACCACCTTGGCAAACAATGGAATACGTGTAATAGTAGCAGGACTTGACATGGACTTTCTTGGTCGTCCGTTTGGACCTATGCCAGCACTTTTCGCTGTGGCCGAAGAAGTTACCAAGGTTCACGCCATCTGCACACACTGCGGTGAACTTGCACAATACAGCTACCGCAAATCGCACGACAAGGGCGTTGTGTTGCTAGGCGAAAAGGACATCTACGAACCGCTTTGCCGAAAATGCTACAACGAAGCAATCGAAAACGACAAAAACAATCAATAATAATGCAAACTTTCAATTTAAAGGAAATCTCGGATATTGTTTCCGGCAAACTTGTTGGCGACGAAACTGTTGAATTTTCAAAAATTGTAACCGACAGCCGAAACATAATAAATCCGTCATCATGCCTGTTTGTAGCCGTAGTTGGCGAACAGCACGACGGACACAACTACATAGACGAAATATACCGCTCGGGCGTAAAAGCATTCCTTGTAAGCCGCGACATCGACACCACTAAACTGCGCGGAATATCATACATCAAAGTTGAAAACACGCTTTCGGCACTCCAAAAAATTGCAACCCACAAACGATTGAAATTCAACATTCCCGTAATCGGCATCACCGGCAGCAACGGCAAAACCATCGTAAAGGAATGGCTCCACTACCTGCTAAGCCCCTATTTCAGCATCACACGAAGCCCAAAGAGCTACAACTCGCAGATAGGTGTTCCTCTGTCTGTATGGCTGCTTGAAAAGGATACCGAACTTGCCATTTTCGAAGCAGGAATCTCGCAACCAGGCGAAATGGAAGCACTGGAAAAAATCATCCGCCCCACTATCGGAATCCTTACCAACATAGGAACGGCACACCAGAGCAACTTCGAGTCGCGCGAACAGAAAATTGATGAGAAACTGAAACTTTTCGAACACTGCGACACCATAATCTACAACTGCGACGACGAATATGTGCATTCGAAAATCATAAATTCGGGCATTGGTCGCAACCGCATAACTTGGTCGGAAAAAGGCAACGGAACAATCAACCTGCTCGAAAAGAGCTTCCAGAACGGCAAGAACAACATCATATTGCAGACCAAGCGCGACACCTATATGATAAATATTCCGTTTGGCGACGAAGGTTCTATACAGAACTGTATCACCTGCTTCTGCGTGATGTACCTTTTCAACAAGCTCGACAGCCAGACGATTTTCAAGCAGTTCCGCTCGCTGCCCGGTATCAAGATGCGTCTTGAAACCCTCGACGGAATCAACAACAGCATCCTCATAAACGACAGCTACAACTCCGATATAAACTCGCTCGAAATAGCCCTCGACTACCTGAACCAGAAAAAGTCGAACCGCGAATCAGTACTTATAATGTCTGACATCCTACAGAACAATACCGATGAAGTAACGCTCTACAAAGAAGTCGCAAACCTTCTAAAAACCAAGCAGGTTGATAAGTTTGTCGGTATTGGGAAATCCATAATGCACAACCGCGATCTTTTCCAGATAAGGTCAAGATTTTACCCAAATACCGAGCAATTCCTGAAGGAGTTTTCCTCGTTTGAATTTGACCGCAAGGCAATACTTCTGAAAGGTGCGCGTGTGTTCCAGTTCGAGAAAATTTCAAAGAAACTCCAGAACCAGACTCACGAAAGCGTCATTGAAACCGACCTTAGCCTGATGAAACAGAACCTGCAGTTCTTCCAGTCAAAACTTGCACCCGGCACAAAACTCACGGTAATGGTAAAGGCTTTCGCATACGGAATTGGTTCTCTCGAGATAGCCAACTTCCTGCAACGCAACAAGGTCGACTATCTTGCTGTAGCAATAGCCGACGAAGGTGTGGAACTGCGAAACGCTGGCATCAAGACTCCTATCATTGTAATGAATCCAAACATCAATTCATTGCAAAACATGATAGAGTACGGACTTGAACCTGAGATTTACTCAACATCACTTTTAAAAAAGCTAATCAGAGAGTTGAAGCGCAACCATACAGAGCATTTTCCGATACACATAAAGCTCGACACAGGAATGCACCGTCTTGGTTTGAACGATGGCGACATCGATGAATTCTGCGCCGAAGCCACAAGCACCGACTGCATAAAGATTTCATCTGTATTCTCTCACCTTGTCGGCAGCGACGACCCTGCATTAGATTATTTCACCCACGAGCAGGTTGCACGCTTCACTAAAATGTACGACCGCATTTGCGAACTCACAGGCTCACGCCCCATGCGCCACATACTCAACAGCGCCGGCATCATACGATTCCCGCAGTACGACTTTGAGATGGCAAGACTTGGCATTGGCATTCATGGACTTATGCCTCAGATTACCGATGCGCTCACACCTGTGACAACCTTCAAGTCGATTATTTCACAAATTCACCATGTAAGCGCTGGCGAAACAGTAAGTTACAACCGCAAGGGCAAACTCGATCACGATGCCGTAATTGCAACAATCCCAGTTGGTTATGCCGACGGCATAGATCGTCACCTTGGAAACGGCAACTGGTATTTCATGGTAAACGGCAAGAAAGCTCCGATAATAGGCAATGTCTGCATGGACATGTGCATGATTGACATAACAGGCATCGAAGCCGAAGAACGCGACGAAGTAATAATTTTCGGCATGGACAACACCATCTGCGACATGGCTAAAGTCCTAGGCACCATCCCCTACGAAATTCTCACCAGCATTCCTCACAGAATCAAGAGAATATACTTTGAAGAATAACGCCATACGCACAATCCAGTGTGGTTATTCCATCAGCCGCATCAATGGCGAGGTCGTCACCAACGACCTCGAAACCAATGATGGCGAGATTATGGGAACATTGCTGTACGACAGAATGGTTACAAGTACGATAAAGAAAATAACAATCAACACATTACAATCTCAATTACATTTATCACAATACTAATTGCGGTCAATAAGCCGTAAAATATACGGACTATTTATGTTATTTAACCGCAAAATATGCGGACAAAAATTTGTAATTAACCGCAAAAGCATTATTTTTGTGGCGATAAAATACGTTAGAAATGTACATTCACGAATATGACAACTGGACTGACTTTACGTGGAATGCCGACTTAGTCATCGATATGCTGTCCGAAGCAGATCGGGCAATAGGCTTCTTATCGGGCAGACTACTAGAAATCGGATTCGACACCCAGATGCAAGCTACATTGGAAAACATAACCAATGACATCATATATTCATCTGAGATAGAAGGCGTTGACTTGAACATTGACGAAGTAAGGTCGTCAATTGCAAGGAAACTTGGCATCAGCATTCCAAACGAAAAGGACTCGACGCATTATATTGAAGGAATTGTCGAAATGATGCTCGATGCAATATACCACTACGACACACCACTTTCCGACGAAAGGCTTTTCGGTTGGCACTCTACCCTATTTCCCAACGGACGCAGCGGTTATGCACAAATAAATGTAGGCAAATACAGAACCGATGGCATGAAGGTAATATCTGGAGCGTTTGGTCGGGAACGAGTGCATTATGTTGCACCGGCAGCGGAATCGGTGCCGCTTGAAATGCAGAAATTCATCGACTGGTTCAACAATCCCGAAGTAAAGCCTTCGCTGGTAAAGTCGGCTATTGCGCATTTCTGGTTTGTATGCATACATCCTTTCGACGACGGCAACGGACGAATCGCACGCGCATTGTCGGACATGGTGCTTTCGCAGATTGACAAGAGCAAATTCCGATATTTCAGCGTATCGCGACAAATTTGCACCGACAAGAAAAAATACTACAAGGTGCTGGAACGTGTTTCTCGCAACGACCACGACATTACCGAATGGATAATATGGTATCTTCAATGCATTATCGATGCTGTAAAGTCTGCCGATTCGGTATTGAGCGACATACTTTGCAAAACAGTCTTCTGGCATACGCATTCGGAAGTCCCAATGAGCAAAAGGCAGAAGGATATGCTTAGAATTTTCCTTGACGGGCAACAGAAACTTACGGTCAAGAACTGGAGCGGAAATGCCAAAGTATCTCCCGACACCGCTGCCCGCGACATCGACGACCTTGTTCAGAAAGGAGTATTATTCCCTACAAAAGGACAAGTAAGAAACGTGTCGTACAACTTCTTTTACACAAAACAAAGCGATTTTATGCAGCATTTCAGCGATGTAGCCATAGAAAACAGAGATGGAAACAACTACATTTCCACACTTTTCGACAATACTGAAATGCTAAGCGAAAAAATCGACGACCTTGATATTCTACGTCTGCGACAAGATGAAATAAGCATTGAGGATTTGGTGTGGAAATATTTCGCTTGGAAAATTGAAGACTAGGCTTTTCCAATTGAGACTGGGAAACATCTTCTTTTTACAGATTTTGAGAATAAAAAAAAAATGCCGATGAAATATCTCCATCGGCATTCTATGAAATGTAATTACCTTATTTCTATTCCCTTACAACCGAAATGTTTACATTAACATCGTTGACATCAATTTCTGTTCCACCATCAACATTGGCAACAATCTCAATTGAGTTTGCCAAAGTCTGTCCGCAGATGTATTCGCGGTAATGGTTGACTGCAGTGTCAAGTTCTGCTGTCGAACTGATTTTCACGCGGATGCGGTCGGTAATGTCGAAGTTGCTGTCCTTACGGATGTTCTGGATACGGTTGACAAATTCACGGGCAATACCCTCCTCAACAAGTTCTGGTGTTACATTGATGTCGAGAGCAACTGTATATTTGCCTTCGTTTGCAACGAGCCAGCCAGGAATGTCCTCGGAGTTGATTTCAACATCGGCAGTTGTTATTACAACTTCCTGTCCTTCAACATTCAAAGTAAAGGTATCGTTGCGCTCAAGCGAAGTAATGTCCTTCTGCGACATCTGTGCGATAGCATTTGCAACTTGCTTCATAATCTTGCCGTAACGTGGACCAAGAACCTTGAAGTTCGCCTTAATTTTCTTTACCAAGAAATCTGACGAATCGTCCAGAATCTGGATTTCCTTGATATTGGTTTCGGTCTTGATAATCTGCTCAACCTTAGCCATTTGATCTGCAAAACCATCCGAAACCGATGGAACCATAATCTTCTGCAACGGCTGGCGAACCTTGATGCTGACCTTGCGGCGCAAACCGAGAATCATTGACGAAATAGTCTGTGCCATTTCCATTCTTTCCTCGAGGCTCTTGTCGATGATTTGCTCGTTAACCTCTGGGAAATAAGCAAGATGAACCGATTCGTAGTTTTCCTTGCCAGTAACGGCATTGAGGTCGCGATACATCTTGTCCATATAGAACGGAGCAATCGGCGAAGCAATCTTTGCAATGGTTATCAAGCAGGTATAAAGTGTCTGGTAAGCCGAAATCTTGTCCTCGTCGTACTCGCCGCCCCAGTAGCGCTTTCTGCCGAGACGAACATACCAGTTGCTCAGGTGGTCCATCACGAAAGTCTGGATAAGACGGCCTGCCTTTGTATTTTCGTAAGTCTCGTAAGCCTCGCCGACTTCCTTAACCAAGGTGTTCAACAAGCTGAGAATCCAGCGGTCGAGTTCGGGACGCTTCTCGAACGGAACATCGGGTTCTGCGTAGGTGAAGTTGTCGGTGTTGGCGTACATTGCAAAGAAATTATAGGTGTTGTACAAAGTTCCGAAGAATTTGCGCTTCACCTCGTCAACTCCGGCAATGTCGAACTTGAGGTTGTCCCAAGCCTGTGCGTTGGTAATCATATACCAGCGAACGGGGTCGGCACCATATTTGTCGATAGTTTCGAACGGATTTACAGCGTTGCCGAGTCGCTTCGACATCTTGTTGCCGTTCTTGTCGAGTACCAAACCGTTGGAAATGATGTTCTTGTATGCTACGCTGTCGAAAATCATTGTAGCTATTGCGTGCAATGTGAAGAACCAGCCACGAGTCTGGTCAACGCCTTCAGCGATGAAGTCAGCAGGGAACAACTTGTCGAAGTTGTCCTTGTTCTCGAACGGATAATGCCACTGTGCGTAAGGCATTGCACCCGAATCGAACCAAACATCGATAAGGTCGGGTTCGCGGAACATCTTACGACCATCCGACGCAACAAGCACAATCTCATCAACGTAAGGACGATGCAAATCGAGTTTTTCGTAGTTTTCCTTGGTATATTTGCCAACCTCGAAACCCTTCCACGGATAATCCTTCATGTATCCCTTTGCGATGGACTTATCCATCTCGGCGTAGAGTTCCTCAACGGAGCCTATGCACTTGCGTTCGCTTGCATCTTCGGTACTCCAAATAGGCAGTGGAGTGCCCCAGTAGCGCGAACGGCTCAAGTTCCAGTCAACAAGGTTTTCGAGCCACTTTCCGAAACGGCCTTCGCCAGTGCTCTGCGGTTTCCAGTTGATGGTCTTGTTAAGCTCAATCATGCGGTCGCGCATTGCAGTTGACTTAATGAACCATGAATCAAGCGGATAGTACAATACGGGCTTGTCTGTACGCCAGCAGTGCGGATAGTTGTGCAAGTGCTTTTCAATCTTGAAAGCCTTGCCGTCCTGCTTCATTTCGATGCAAAGGCGGATGTTCAAATCCTCGTCCTTAGCAGCAGCTTCGGCGTCGTATTTTCCATCGACATTGTACTTCGGGTCGTAGGCGTTCTTTACGAAACAGCCTTCGTACTTCGAATACAAGTCAACATTTATGTTGTTCTTTACGAATTCGGGGTCGAGGTCGCTCATGAGGAAGAACTTTCCTGTACGGTCAACCATAGGACGGAAATCGCCCTTGCTGTTGATAATCATTACCAGCGGTGGAATTCCAGCAGCCTTTGCAACCTTGTTATCGTCGGCACCGAAAGTCGGGGCAATGTGTACGATACCAGTACCATCCTCAGTTGTTACATAGTCGCCCGGAATTACGCGGAAAGCACCATCTGCAGGCTTAACCCACGGGAAAATCTGCTCGTAACGCATGTCAAGAAGGTCTTCCCCAGTGTATTCGGCTACGATTCTGTAAGGAATTACCTTGTCACCGTGCTTGTATTCCTCAAGCGGAAGTTCTGCGCCTTGCGGATTCAAGTATGCGTTAACTCTTTCCTTTGCCATTACAACAGTAACAGGCTCGCCAGTGTACATATTATAGGTACGAACTGCAACATATTCAATCTTACGGCCAACGCAGAGTGCTGTGTTTGATGGCAAAGTCCACGGTGTGGTTGTCCAAGCGATGAAATAAGGCTTTCCCCAGCCAGTCATTTCGGGCTTCGGGTCAACGATTGCAAACTGAGCGGTTACAGTTGTGTCCTTTACATCGCGGTAGCAACCAGGCTGGTTAAGTTCGTGGGTGCTAAGTCCGGTACCTGCTGCCGGTGAATAAGGCTGAATGGTATAGCCTTTGTAAAGCAAGTTCTTGTTGTAGAGCTGCTTCAACAGCCACCACAAAGTCTCGATGTAGCGGTTATCGTATGTGATGTACGGATTTTCGAGGTCAACCCAGTAGCCGACGCGCTCGGTAAGGTCGGTCCAGTGGCTTGTGTATTTCATCACTTCGCGACGGCAAGTGTCGTTGTAGTCCTTTACGGAAATCTTCTTGCCGATGTCCTCCTTGGTGATGCCGAGAGTCTTTTCCACGCCGAGTTCCACAGGCAGACCGTGGGTATCCCAGCCAGCCTTGCGGTCAACCTTGTGACCAGTCAAAGTCTTGTAGCGGCAGACAACATCCTTGATTGTACGTGCCATAACGTGATGGATACCAGGCATTCCGTTTGCCGATGGCGGGCCTTCGAAGAAGATGAAAGGCTTGCAGCCTTCGCGGGTTTCTATACTTTTGTGAAAGGTATCCTCCTTTGCCCAGAGGTCCTTCATTTCGTTGTTAATCTCAAACAAATCGAGTTGCTTATACTCGGAAAACTTCTTTGTCATTGTACAATTTTTAAGTGGTGCAAAAATACAATTTATTTACGATTTACGAATGAGGATTTACGATTTATCTGACAAGATGCAAAAGGGGGCTGATAGGCTAACAGAAGCGCAGTCCAACAGCCAAACAAAAAAAGCAATAAGACTGCAAGACAGTTAGACTGTAAGACTTTTAGCCTGCAAGCCATTGAGCTAGCAAGTCAAAGAGCTGTATGACCAAAACAGAAAAAAAACAGCAGCCAACCATTGCCGACTGCCGTAATATTTCATTCAAAAGTCAATATTATCTTGCTATAACAGGACGAACAAACAATCCCATGTAACGACCCACTCCATTGTTAAAACAATCTTCGCAACGTTCTGAATGAATTGAGAGAAACAAACCACAATGCGATTCAGGCAACTGAAGTGAACTTGTCCAGTAACATCCTCCATAATCATATTCACCACCATAATTCGTTTCTTCGTAACCAAAATTATACCAAAGAGTTGCCGGCAGAAAAATTCTATTGCCATTAGGTCCAGTGAACATACGGCCACGTACACCATTTAAGGTTGTCCATTCACTTGTACAGACATCTACCAATTCCTGCAATTCACTATATGTCGGCATTCGCCAGCAATCGCCCCAGTTGGCGGTGGCGGCATCATCACATGCTTCAAGAGTTGTCAAATTATCTGTAAAACCATTATATCCGTTTGCAGGATTGTTGCAATATTTGGTTAATGTAAAAAGGCCACCATTAGCATAACGATAATTGCTCCAACTATATGTATTTTTAGGTTTAGTTTCGCCCCATGCCAAATAATAGCCATAATCTTCGGGATTAGTGGCCCCAACATTGCAGGTTGCCCATTTCGTACCGCTTGGCAAGCCAAGGTCAACATATTCGTGACCATTAAGTTTAGTTGTTGACTGGTTGGTATCATTGCTTGTCCATTGCGCATATAGCGTAATATCGGAAATCAGAGTTATGTCCTGACCATCACTATAAGATACACCACTACCATCAGGCAATGTATTCCATCCGCCAAATGTATGTCCCTCATTGACAAATGAATTGTCGTCAAGGGGCTGAGATTCTCCTTCTACAAGTGTCTGTGATTGCATTTCGCCACTACCACCGTTTGCATCAAAAACAACTTCGTATGTTTTCTGCTTGTCGCAACCGATAATCGCCAATATTCCCACTATGGAAATAATTGCTAAAAATAATGTCCTTTTCATATTATACCACTGTTAAATTTATGCTGACAAAAATAAGTATTCTATTTAAATTAGCAAATGTAAAAAACGTTCATTGTCGTTTGAGCAGAATAATTTTAATTATCGCGAATACAACGAACACTAAAAGCGGAGCACTTGTTATGATCTCCTCCCACGCCAAAAATCGGGCTATAAATACCTATACTACAAAAGCGTGCCGTCCAATCACCACTATCTGTAGTTGTATAAAAAGCAGCCGTTTCGCCAAACTCATAGTAACCGCCCTCAGCACTTGGAGGATTTCCATAGTGTTTGGTATAACCAGCAGGCAAAGCATTGAAAACTGTTGTACCGAAATATGGGGAACTAACCAAATCGATGTCATCATATAAGTCTGTCCATAAATTTGCAGATCCTGCCAACATTGCTCCAGAATTATCTTCACCACCCAAATAATCAACAAGTTGACTCCATTCCGCAACACTCGGCAGATGCCAGCCTTCGGGACAAATACCCTGCACACCGCTAGGATTGCCAGTACTGCCACTTGCTCCGTTCATAACTGCAGGCCAGTTGTAAAGATAGCCGTAAGCAGGTACATTTTTTGCATTGTTATTTGGATTGTAACGATATGGAACAGTGAAACTTCCGTCCCAACTTCCCAATGTAATGTCTCCTTCATAGCGCAAATTCTCGCCCATCCATGTCTGTGAACCAATGTTTATAGTCGAATATATATTGCCATCGCGAGAATCGATAAAAGTTTCGCCACGTGTTCCTATTTGAGACGGAGTAGTGAAAGACACAACGTCGCCGTAAGCAGTACCTTCACTATTACAAGCGTATGCCTTAAAATAATATGTGGTGTTAGGAGACAAGAATGTTAGGATAACGAAAAAACTGCCGTCTCCGACATCGCTTAATATTCTTTGTGCCAAATAGTTTTCGTCTGTACCAAAAATGAAACCACGTTCGGTGATATATGCACCACCATTTGATATTACATTTCCATTAAGAGTGGCAGCAGTCGCCGTTATTCTTGTGGCTTGATTTGTCTGTACCTCTGGAACATTTGCCGCAAGTGAGCCTGGCTTTGCTGTCCATAATGCGTAAAGAGTAAGGTCCGAATTCACAGAAATTATTTGCTCATCAAGGTAATTCGCTCCATTTCCATTCCATCCTGAAAAATCATATCCTTCGTGAGTGAATGTGTTTTTTCTCAACGCCTGCTGTTTGCCTTCCGTAAAGACCTGTTGCTGCATTGTGCCTATGCCACCATTAGCATTATAGGACACTGTGTAGGTTTCTGGTTTATTACAACCACTAATCGCCAATATTCCAATTATGCAGATAATTGCAAAGAACAATATCCTTTTCATATCATACAAATATTAATTAATATTTACACGGACAAAAATAAGTATTTTGTTTAAATTAGCAAATGTTTCTTAGAAAAAAAAATGTTCAATGATTGTCGTTTGACGTGTTGGTGTCAACCAATTTCAAACCCAGTAACGGCGCAAAGCATTGCACCGCTACAGTGGAACCACAAACTACGATTTTTATTTATGCATGCTCAAATCCTTCCCCACAACTCCTGCGTAAAACATATACAATACTGTTTCTTCATCGGTCAAATTCTCGCCATAGTGCAATTTGTCAACACACTCGAGCACTGGCTCTCCTTCGTGCAAGGTTATTTCATTGCCATCGCAATCTACCACATGCAGTTCACCCTTTACAATGACACCAGCATTCATCATCGGATGAGTATGCTCGGGCAACTGCGTATGTGGCGGCACGGTTATTTTCAATATTGTACACTGCGGAACACCTTCCAAATATGCTGGCATCGACTGATTGTTCCAACTTTTAGTGCTCTGAAGTAAAACTTCGCTTTTAACTGTGTGATCCGAATCCATTTGCATAAGACATATTAATATTTACGTTAGTCAAATCTCATAGAATTTGCCGGTGTAATCCGGGAAACAATAAACGACGGCAGTACCATCATCAAAACGATTATTGCCAAGGTTCCGACATTCAGCATCAGTATATTCATAAAGTCTATATTTATCGGAACTGTTGACACATAATACGATGCCGGATCAAGTTTAATTATGCCGAAATGCTGTTGTACCAGACAAAGCAGCAATCCAATAATATTCCCCCATAGCAATCCCTTGATAGTCAAATATGATGCAAAATACAGAAAAATTCCTCTGACAGATAAATTCCTAGCCCCCAAACCCTTCAGTATACCAATCATGTTAATGCGTTCAAGTATAAGCACAATCATTCCCGACACCATGTTGAATCCAGTTACAGCGACCATTAATCCCAGTATTATCCATACGTTCATATCCAGCAGCATCAGCCAGTCGAAAATTCCAGGATACTCATCCTTAATGCTTGTTACCTTAAGCACTTCACCCCCAGGATTATAAGTACAACACTTGCGCGATATTTGTTCTCCTAACTCATCAAGTTTTTCAAGATCATCAATGTTTATCTCGAAACCAGAAACCTGACCTTCTTCCCAATCGTTAAGTTTCCGCAAATGCTTAATGTCAGCAATTATGTATATCTTATCAAATTCAGCCAGCTGTGTATCGTATATTCCTTCAACTGTAAATTTCCTCATTCGCGGCGGATCCTGTATGAAATAAGAAGCGAGATGGTCTCCCAGTTTCAACTTCAAATCGTCTGCAATCTTTTTTGACACAAGCACTCCATTTGTCTTTGCCGTATCCGAAATTTCAAGCAGCTTGCCTTCGACTAGATATTTCTCGAAAAACGACCAGTCGTAGTCGGTGTCAACGCCTTTAAAAACTACTCCATGCAAATATTCATCGGTCTTAACAATTCCCGCCTTTATAATATAACGGTTAATGGAACACACGCCCTCAATAGAAGCAACAGACTCCAACCAAGGTTGTTCACCAGAAATAGGAACAGTTTCGTAAGAGGAATTGCTATCAAAATTAGTCACCTTAAAATTTGAACCGAACCCGACAACCTTGTGAGATATTTCCTTTTTGAAACCTGTGACAATAGCGACAGAAACCAACATAACGGCCAATCCTACAGCAATGCTAGCTACAGCTATCCTCAGAATCGCCTGGCTATACCCCGACGACTTGCGCTGTTTAAGCACCAAACGCTTTGCTATAAAAAACTCGTAGTTCACCTATTATATTGCTTTCAATCAATCTCCTCGAAATCGACATACTCTTCATCGTTTCTGTCGTTTTTAGGAGCTTGACTCTTTGGATTCCTAGGAATATTGTTAACTTTTATTTCTCCGAAAGTTTTTTCTTCATTGTCATCAGATTCAGTATCGTTTTGATCGACAAACATATTTTCGCCAAACTTCTTTAACCTGCGTTCCACAAACTTACGCAACAACCATGGGGCAAGCAGACGCAACAGCAACCTTGCCAAGATCATTGCTAAAATAAAAAATATCAGTATATTAAGAAAAACTTCCATATTACTACGGTATGATCATGAAAAATATTGCAGGAATAATAAAGCCAAGTAAAAATCCCAAATGAACCTGTAGATTATTATGCCTGCCAAGATATAGCCTTGAAGAAACAACCAGCCCGCTTGCCAAAATAGAAAATACACTCACAAGCAAATGGTTTTCAAAAAGAATCGAATATTCTATCAATATCAGATACAGGACAAAACCGCAGCAGAACGAATGTATGCTAACTCGCCAGAAATTGTTTATCAACAAGCAAAAAACAGTTGACAAGGCGGCAAGTATATACACCACCGTCAATATTGTAACGTTATCCCTCATGGTCATGATGACAGGGAAAAAACATACCAACATCAACGAAAGTGCGTATGTCCTATTTTTGGTTGAATCGAAAAACTGTTCTATCTTACCCGACAAGCCAGCAGCCTCCATTTTATATATTTTTGCGCCAAAGACAATCGTGAGAGCCAGCAATGGAACAATAAATGTAAAGAAAAACACTTCCGTCACACTCAAATTGAACATATCACGAACCATCAACGAAAAATATGTAGGATAAAGAATAGGATGTCCAAATATGCTTACTATTCTGAAAAATATGTCGACGAAACCTCGCATACCTATATTTTTCTTCTAAGACGTGCTACAGGAATGCCAAGTTGTTCGCGATATTTTGCAATAGTGCGTCGTGCAATAATGTAACCCCTTTCCTTCAAGATCTCTGATAGGCGGTCGTCGGTGAGCGGCTTTGCCGAATCCTCGGCATCGATGCATTCTTTCAGAATCTGTTTCACTTCACGAGTTGAAACCTCTTCGCCCGAATCGGTCTGCATTGCTTCGCTGAAGAAAAATTTCAACAGAAAATTGCCGTATGGCGTCGAAACATACTTGCTGTTGGCTACACGCGAAACCGTAGAAATATCAAGGTTTGTCATTTCGGCAATATCCTTCAGTATCATAGGACGTATATCAGTTTCATCACCAGTGAGGAAAAATTTCTTCTGGAACTCTACTATTGCCTCCATTGTAAAAAGCAAGGTTCTCCTCCTCTGCTCTATCGCATCGATAAACCATTTTGCATTGTCAATCTTCTGCTTTACAAAAGTTACAACCTCCCGATTTTTACCCTTGTCGGCTGAATAGTCATCCATCATGCGCGAAAACGACCTGCTAATGCGAAGATCTGGAGAATTGCGGCTATTCAACGAAACCAACACTTCATCATCTTCGACTTCGACAATAAAATCTGGAATAATAGCCTGTATATTGGCTCTTTGCGGTTCTCCGTATGAATTTCCAGGCTTTGGATTCAACTTCACAATGACATCTATTGCCGACCTTAAATCGTGCTCGGTTATGTTGCATTTCTGCATTATCTTCTCGTAGTGCTTCTTGGTAAACTCCTCAAAGCAATCGGAAAGCACCGCAATTGCAGTCTTCACGCCATCGGTCTGCTCCTCTTTCCTGCGAAGCTGAATCAACAAACATTCCTGCAAACTACGAGCTCCGATTCCAGCAGGGTCAAGTTCCTGAATAACCATCAGCACATCTTCAAGTTCCTGCTCCGAAACCTCCACATTCTGCGAAAAAGCAATATCATCAGCAACCGCATCCAAGTCACGACGCAGATAGCCGTCCTCATCTATATTTCCTACAAGGAACGGTGCGATAAACTTCTGTCTTTCTGTAACATCCTTAAGTATAAACTGCTCGAAAAGATGCTCGTTGAACGACTTTGCCGCCGAATAGGGAATTTCTGTACGCTCGTCATCCTTCGAGGTATTGTTTACCTCCAACCTATAGTTTGGTATTTCATCGTCGTCGTTTGCGCCGTAGTCATCGTCAAGCGAAGAATAGTCTTCCTCGCGAGTGTATTCGTCGTCCGAATTCATATCACCGTCCTCACGCTCTTCCTCATGGGTGAGAACATCGCTGTCGTTTTCAACAATATTGTCGTCGTTGTCGTAGTCGCCTTCGCCACCATCGTCGAGAGCAGGATTCTCCTCTATCTCGTTCTTAATTCTTTCTTCCAACTGCAAAGTATTCAGTTCCAACAGCTTTATCATCTGAATCTGCTGTGGAGCCAACTTCTGCGTAAGCTTTTGTTCAAGCGATGTTTTGAGCATATTCTGAAATTTTAGAATTCGGCTGTCTTAGGTGTACGTGGGAACGGAATCACATCGCGGATGTTCGACATTCCTGTTACGAAAAGTATAAGTCGTTCAAAACCAAGTCCAAAACCGCTGTGAGGCACTGTACCGAACTTACGAGTTTCAAGGTACCACCACATATCTTTCTTAGGTATGTTGCGTTCTTCGATTGTTGCAAGAAGCTTTTCGTAGCTTTCCTCGCGCTGCGAACCACCAATGATTTCGCCAATCTGCGGGAAAAGCACGTCCATTGCGCGAACTGTCTTGCCATCCTCATTCTGCTTCATGTAGAAAGCCTTGATTTCCTTCGGGTAGTTGATAAGGATAACAGGACGCTTGTAGTGCTTTTCGACTAGGTAGCGCTCGTGTTCGCTTTGCAGGTCAACGCCCCATTTGTCAACCGGATATACGAACTTGCCAGTCTTGTTCGGCTTCGAGTTCATAAGGATGTCGATTGCTTCGGTATATGTTACACGAGCAAAGTCGTTGTGCAATACGAATTCAAGACGTTCGATAAGATTCATTTCGTCACGCTCGTTGGCAGGTTTCTGCTTCTGCTCTTCCTCGCGGCGCTTGCAAAGGAATTCGATGTCGTCGCGGCAGTTGTCGAGAGCATACTTAACCAAATATTTCAACATTTCCTCGGCGAGGTTCATATTGTCCTCAAGGTCGAAGAAAGCGACTTCGGGTTCAATCATCCAGAATTCGGCAAGGTGACGCGGAGTATTTGAGTTTTCGGCACGGAAAGTAGGTCCGAAAGTGTAAATCTGCGACAATGCAGTTGCTGCAAGTTCACCTTCGAGCTGACCGGAAACCGTCAAGTTGGTCGACTTGCCGAAGAAATCCTGCGAATAGTCAATCTTACCTTCTTCGGTACGTGGCAAGTTGTTGAGGTCCATTGTTGTAACTTGGAACATTTCGCCAGCACCCTCACAGTCGGAACCAGTGATAAGCGGAGTGTGAACATTGTAGAACCCCTTGCTATTGAAGAAGTTGTGAATTGCAAATGTCATTGCGTGACGGATGCGGAAAATTGCTCCGAAAGTGTTTGTACGGAAACGCAAGTGGGCAATTTCGCGCAAGAATTCTAGGCTGTGACGCTTTGGCTGCAGAGGATATTCGTCGGGATTTGCATCGCCGAAAACAGTTATGTCCTTTGCCTGCAGTTCAACCTTCTGTCCGCTACCCATCGACTCGACGGTCTTTCCATCTATCGACAGAGCCGCACCTGTGTGAACACCAGCCAGTTTCTGCTCCAATTCTGGATTTACATCCAGCACCACCTGAAGGTTATTTATAGTAGAGCCATCGTTCAATGCGATGAAACATACGTTCTTGCTAACACGCTTAGTCCTAACCCAACCCATTACGGTTGTTTCTTTTCCAAATTCCGTGGAGTTCAGCACTTCACTAATCTTAGTTCTCTTCATATACGTTAAAATTTCAAGCCACAAAATTACACAAAATTTCTTACAAATTTTGAGCATAAAGAAAAAAGGATTTTTGCAGATTGCTACAAACAAGAACAATGAATCATTTTTACGAAAATATATCTTTCTCTGAAAGATAATTCATACCTTTGCAATGTGATGTAAACAAAAATACTCACACCTTTAAATTTGCTTATATTTCAACGTGTATAATTGCATATCATACAGATAACAAGGCTTTAACCGCAGGTAAATATTGAAGAAGAGTTTTTTTATATTGTTGATGTTTTTATGCGAAATAGCTTTTTCGCAGGACATTGCAAGTATCCACGAAAGATATGAGATTTATCGTTCCCGATTGCTTGACGAATGGATGGTAACATCCGAAAATGTTGAGCAGTTTGGTGTGAATATTCCTGCTATGGACCGACGTATCGATGACAAAGGAAATGTTATCTGGGTAAGCTGGAGCGACGGCAATGCCAATTTTAACCATTGGTTAGGTATACTTTCTACCGAATATAGGCTGTTGAAGGATAACGGACAGGATTACAATGAAACTCTGAAAATGCTTGTATACACAATGATGGCTATAGAACGGCTTGATTTGTATTCGGAATATGCTTTACGATGCCATCATGGACTTGTATCTCCTGACACTTCGCTTGTTTCAGAGATGATAAAATATCCCGACGACATCAATGGCTTCATGATTCGCGACGATGTAAGCCTGGGGTTCTGGAAACAATATCACAGTAAGTTCGGAGTGGAATTTGGCAATATAAACAAGAAAAAAGATGGTACGAATCGGTATCTGTCTGTTTTTCAATGTGGAGTAATTGAAAAGGAAGGCATGAGCCAAGACAACATTTGCCATATTATACAAGGTCTGGCACTTGTAAAAACACTTGTTGATGATGAGTCTATTGCAAATGTTCCAATGAAGTTTATTAATTCGTATATTCCTGATTATCTGCGAGACAAAGGCATTTGGATTGGCGACACAATACATTTTGGTGTCTGGGTTGACGATATAGTGGACAGGCTTGTACGACATATTTACCACGATTATCCGGAACGCAGTATTGCCATGCGATTCAAAAATTCAATGCGGGCAAGACCATACGAGGTACCAATGGGAGCATTGCTTGCTTCACGGTGGTATATAACCAACCCTATTACAAATGATTTGGTTGCCGAAGGCAACGGTGAGGATATGGGTGTATGGATAAATTCGTATGGAATTGCCGAAGCCGCAACAAAACTCACGGGCAAGAATTATCACGCCGATGGTTCTAATTTCGGATTAAGCAAATATGTATTCAAATCGATACTCTACAAGGACATGTCGGTGCTTGGACTTGGAGGTCTGCCATTGCCCGATGGTCTTGACGATTATATGATAAGGGCTCTAGCAACCGTAGGCGACATAAATCGTGGCGGAAAAAAATCAGCAAGGTTGTTATATCTCCTTGACGATAAGCGCAAAACTTGGACTTACGAGCAAAACCCTCTGATACTCTACTTACTACATAAGGAAAAATATTCACACGTATATCACAGCGGCACAAAATTGTACGACGATGACAAACACTTTTACCGCGACCTGCTTTCGTTGGCTCCATACGGCAGTCCCTCAACCGATTCGACGAGGACAGAGTGGTGTCCATATTGGTCTACAACGTCAAGATTGCTTTGGGTCAAAAACAAAGGTAAGGTAGATTGTAAAAATGTATGGGAAGCCTGTGGTATGGACTTCATGTTCCTTTACAACCTTTACCGTCTCGTATTTTGTCCGAAAGGCTTCGATCTGAGCATGCAAGTACAAGAAAAAAACAAGAGTCAATATATTGTTCCCGAAATGGAAGAAAAAGATGTTCAATATTTTCACCTTCCACCAGTAGGGACTGAAAAATAAAGTAAAAATTATGAAAGCATTTAAGGCATACGACATTAGGGGCGTTTATGGTGTTGATTTTACCAAAGAGGATGTTTATAAGATCGGATTTTTCTTGCCGCAGATAGTGAAGGCAGATAAGATATTGATAGGCAGAGACGTAAGGACTTCTTCACCTGAAATATTCGATTATTTGTCAAATGGAATCACTGATGCAGGTGTTGACGTATGCAACATTGGACTAAGCACAACACCATTGGTTTACTGGGCAACCGCAAAATTTGGATTCGATGCATCAATTATGATTACAGCATCGCATAACCCAGCATCGCACAACGGTTTGAAAGTTTCAGGCAAAAATGCCTCTCCTATTGGTTACGACGACGGCTTGAACAAGGTTGAAAAACTTGTTCAAGAAGGAACTGTTGTTCCTGTCAAGGAAAAGGGACACATAATTGATTACAATGTCGCAGACAAGTACATGGAGTTTATGCAGCAGTATGTTCCAGATATTTCAAATCTGAATGTTTGCATAGACTGCAGCAATGGAATGTCAGCACTTTTCATAAAGCAACTGCTTGGAAACAAGGCTAAATATATCTGCGATGAGCTTGACGGTACTTTCCCTAATCACGAAGGCAATCCGCTAATGCCCGAAAATAGGGAAATGCTACGCAAACATGTCATGGAAAACAAGGCTGACATAGGTGTTATCTACGATGGAGATGCCGACAGAGTTATGTTTCTCGACGAGAATGGTGAGTTTATTTCACCTGATTTGATGATAGCAGTGCTATGCCATTATTTTCTTGAGGAAAAAGGCTTAAAAGGCATAGTTTATCAGGACATCCGCACATCGAAGGCAGTAGGTGAATATGTGTCTAAGTTTGGCAGCGAAATGGTAATGTGGCGTGTAGGCAGAGCATACGCTGCAAAAAAACTCCGCGAAGTAGATGGTATTTTTGGCGGAGAACTGGCAGGTCATTATTATTTCCGCGATTTCTACTATTCTGATTCGGGCATACTTGCAAGCCTTTTGATTTTGCGAATCGTATCTAGGATGAAAGAACAGGGTATTTCCGTATCCAAACTGATTTCACAAATTAGCAAATACAAGAATTCCGGTGAAATAAACTTCGAAATCAACGAAAAGCAAAAAGCAATGGAAATGGTTGTAAATCATTTCCGTAGCAAGGAAAAACCGACAGCATTCTACGATTTCGACGGTTATCGCTTAGAATATCCTGACTGGTGGTTGAATATCAGACCTTCGAATACAGAACCCTACCTTCGTTTCCTATGCGAGGCAAAGTCATCAGAACTTCTCGAAAGCATAAAAGCACAAGTGGAACACGAAATTGCAAATTTGCGATAGACATAATTTACTCTAATTGCGAACAAAGCAATTTCATTAAGACAGACTGCATCAACGACTGGCTTTTATTCGCAGGCGAACTCCTTCAGTTTCTTCTCTTCCAGCCGTTGCACGGTCCACTCGTCCATAGGAATTGCTCCGATGCTGCGATAAACTTTCAATGCCGGCTCGTTCCAGTCAAGACATATCCATTCCATGCGACCGCAATTGCGTTCAACGGCTAGCTTTGCGAGATATTTTAGCAAGGCTTTGCCATAACCCATATCACGCTTCTCTGGAACGACAAACAAGTCCTCAATATATAAGCCTTTACGTCCGACAAAAGTTGAGAAGTTGTGAAAAAACAATGCGAAACCTACAATTCCATCGCTGTCTTCGGCGAACACTACCTCCGCCGATTTCTCCACAAAGACAGATTTATAAATAGTAGCTTCATCAGCAATAACTTCACTAAGGCATTTTTCGTAATCTGCAAGTCGCTTAATGAGTTCGAGAATCTTCCCAGCTTCGTTTTCTTTGGCAGATCGTATACTAATAATATTGTGTGTCATGTTGTTATGTTTTTTCTAGATGCAAAAATAAATAAAGTTTGTCCTGTAAGCAATCAAAACGCGTAAAATTACCTATTCGTCATTTTTTTAGATAGCCCTACCTTTGCATTGCATGAGGTTAAAATAAAGTTTCTGGTTTATTGTCAAGAAAATTTACAGGGGGCAAAAGTCTGCTCCCTGTTTTTATAATATATATAAGGTATATTTGCGAAGAAGGAGGCCAACAAAAACTGTAGCCTCCTTCTTATAATTTTTCCTGATCTTCTATTATTTTACCGATAATGCTATCCTAGAGCTATCGTCAACTTCTTTTGCAAGAGACAATGACTTGTTATATTCTTCCTCCGTATTTTTATCGCCCTTAATTGCTGCAAAATACGATTCAAGCTCATCCTTCTTGTCATTATACTTTGCTTTGTTTTCTGCATCTATGCTCTGATATTCGCGATAAGCATTATTGATTGCATCTGCTTCTTCCTTTGTAATCACCTTATCTCCAGCAGCTTTATTTAGAAGACTTGTAAGTTCCTTCTTTGCTTTGATTAAATTCATTGCATCATTTGTAGCCTCACTTGCTGTTGCGTTTGTTGCCTTTGATGCTTCTGCATTTTCATTACCGTCTTTTTTTTCTTCATTCTTGCAGCTATATATGCAGAATGCAAGAACAGTGACAATAGTTAATAATACTAATTTTTTCATAACCATAATTATTTATTTGTTAGACTTAATTTTATATATCCCTCAGTATCAGCGAGCTTAGCATTCAAATCAGACATCCTATTCCATACATTATCCGATGTATATTTCTGCTCAAACTCTGCACGTTCATTTAAATTGCTTCCATAACTCTTATTTATTTTAGCAATTAAATCCATATAATTTTTTTCAGAATCCTTTATTAGCTTTGCTTCTTTATCATCAATTACTTCATCCGCAATAGCCTTCTCTACGTTATCACAATAATTATTTACTGCATTAATAACTTCCGATGCATTCTCAGCTTGCTTATCACCCGACTTCTCTGCGTTGTCTGACTGAGAACCAGAACACGAGCAAAGAAATACCATGGTGGCAAACAACAATAACAATGGAATTTTCTTCATCACATTAAACATATTGAATAAAATGCAAAGTTAATTTTAATTTTGAACAATCTGAAAATTGGAAGGCAAATTTTTTGAAAGATTTTTTTGATGATAAATTGGTCGTTGCGACTCAATGCACTGACATGTCAATGCCTGAAATAGGTTGACCGTTTTTATTCACTAAAAACAGTAAAATAAAAAGAGGTCAACAATGGAAAAATTAACAGTAGAAGAAAGGCAAAGAAGAAGCTTCAGCGAGAGCTTCAAGCG